>SAMEA104315427__coassemble_310_pt1 | contig 77841 bp, 73 predicted proteins | sample SAMEA104315427__metabat2_high_PE_043 | metagenome-assembled genome bin SAMEA104315427 (sample SAMEA104315427) | gut metagenome | biome: Monkey gut; feature: monkey-associated habitat; material: faeces | place: China | collected 2013
TTTTTTTCTTATTCATATAAAAACCTCTATTCTATTAAAATTTTATCATTTACAACCTTACTATGCAATAGTTTTCAGCTAATTTTATAACACTTTCCATTATAATGTGTTCCCGTTGCACAATAATTTTCACAAGCTGTAGTAGCATCAGTATTATTGCTGTAATATTTATTACCGCATTTATATTTTAAAGTTCCAGTATAAGAATTAGTGCACATTGAACCAGATAAGGAATCACCGCTATTGCAAGAATAAGAAGTTGATTTAGTAGGACTTCCGGTATTAAATTGACAATAATAATAATTTCCAGTATTATCTTCAACACATTCAAAAGAATATCCCTCAGGATTATAAGTTTTCAAACCACAAGTACTATTACAAGTTGACGAATCCCATTTACTATACCTTCCATTTGTATCATAACAATGTCCAAGACTCGCACTATAACTTCCAACAGAACAGACATACTCTGTTTTGCTGGTTGCATTATATGTATAAGTACATGACGAACTAGTTTTGTAAGTACCATTTTTAGAGCAATAATATGCAGTAGATACAGTTCCTTTGGTTGAATTACTAATTGTAACAACTTTACTTACTACATCAGACTTTCTCTTTTTTATATCTTTACTATAAGCATAAATAGTTGAAGTTTCATTAACAGAAATAGTTGAACCTTTGTTATAATTTACATTATCAAAACTATAATAATATTCAACACCACCATTTTCTGAAGTTGAACCACTAATTACAACATTATAAGTACTATCAAAAGCTAAAGTTGGATTAGTAGGTTTCGGAGAATTAGGATCAATTTTATCAAAATATAAGTAACATTTATCGCTAATATTTCCTTTCATAATTGCTACATTTTTATTTTCATCCCAAGAAAGTATACTTCCATTTTCACATTTAGATAATTCACTATTATAAATATATTCTTCATTTGACCAATCACTAGAACTACTAACAGAATATGTGCCAGAACCAACATCAGTTTCAAGCATTAAACTCAACATATTTTTATCATTTTTTATATTATTAGGTTGTTCTTTATTAACATTATCTTTATAATAATACTTATTTGTTATTAAAAATACTCCGAAAAGGCAAATGATTATTACTACAATAATTTTTTTCTTATTCATATAAAAACCTCTATTCTATTAAAATTTTATCATTTACAAACTTACTAAGCAATATTTTTCAGCTAATTTTATAACACTTTCCATTATAATGTGTACCAGAACTGCAATAATTTGTACATGCACTATTCGCAGACGCTTGAGAAGTATAATATACATTATTTATACTGCATTTATATCTTCTACTAGCTGATTCTGTACCAGAACAAGTCTTATCATCTAATGTTCCACCATTATAACAAACATATTCTGTCGTAGTAGTTCCAGCATAAACAATTTTACATGACCACGGATTTTGTCCATAGTTATCTTCTACACATGAATATTCTCCAGTACCACGTCTTGCAAAAAACTCACACCACATTTTACATTGATCATTACTATCATATGATCTATCATCTATTCTCTCAATACACTTACCACCAGTAAGAGTTCCGTTTGTACAAGTAGTTGTTTGTCTAGAACTTGCAGTATATGAAAAACTACAAGTTGAACTAGATTGATATGTTCCACTTCTTGAACAATAATAAGTACTCGTTACTGAACCATTTTGTGAAGTGCCAATAGTAACTGTTTTACTAATAACATCCGATTTTTGATTTTTTACATCCATTGCATAAGCATATATTGTTGATGTACTACTAACAGAAATATTACTTCCTTTTGTAAATGTTTTATTATCAAAACTATAATAATATTCCACACTTCCATTTTCAGAAGTTGAACCTGATAAAACAACATTATAACTATTATCAAAAGACATAGATGGATTTGTTGGTTTTGCTAAAACAATTGCACTTTCACTAACTATATCACTTCTTTTACCATTTGAATCTTCCACATAAAATCTCATATTATAAACCCCAGCACTAAGTCCACTAAATGTATAAGAATTAGTTGTACTATCTTTATAAGTTTTACCATCGTCTATTGAAAAATAATATTTTACTATATTACCATAATCCGTTGTAGCAGTAACACTTATTGTAATTTCACTTTCACTGGGTGTAATTTTATAATCCGTTATTTCAACTAAAATATCTTTATCAAAATAAAAATAACACTTATCAGAAATATTACTAGTAACCACTACAGTTTTTGTTGTATCATTCCAAGTAACTTTTCCACCATTTTCGCATTTAGAAAGTTCTGCATTAAAGATATATCCTTTTTTAGGGAATTCTTTAGCAGTAGCAGCCTTATATTCACCGGATTGATAACTTGTCTCAAGCATCATACTAAGTAAACTTTTACTAGAAAGTTCACTTGTTTTTTCACCACTTAAAAGTTTTTCATCTTTATCTTTATTATATATAACTATTATACTACTAAGAAATATTATCACTGATAAAATAAATATTACTTTCTTTTTCATATTACTTCACCCTACCATATACTAATTATACAAAATTAAATTATATTAGTAAATAGAAAAAGACTGATTATTTTAAAACCAGTCTAAATAATTAATTATCTATTTTGATATGTGCTTCTTTTAATTGTTCTGGGAAAGCTTCCCCTGGACAACCCATCATAGCATCTGCACCATTTGCACCAATTGGGAATGGTACTATTTCTCTTATATTTTCTTCATTTTTTAAAAGCATTATAATTCTATCTAATCCAGGTGCCATACCTGCATGAGGTGGAGCACCATATTTAAATGCTTCATATAAACTTGGGAATTTACTTCTTACAACATCTTCATCATAACCAACCAAAGCAAATGCTTTCTTTAAAACTTCTGGTGAATGATTTCTTACTCCCCCTGAAGCCATTTCATAACCATTACAAACAAAGTCATATTGATAAGCTTCAATTTCAAATGGATTCTTATTATTTAATGCATCAAGCCCACCTTTTGGCATACTAAATGGATTGTGAGAAAACTCAATTGCTCCAGTTTCTTCATTTTCTTCATAGAATGGAAAATCATTTACAATACAAAATTCATATCTATCTTTATCAATTAAATTAAGTTCATTACCTAACTTAGTTCTTAAATTACCCATTATTCTAGCACATCTATTTTTATCTGCTACAATAAATAAAGCATCCCCGACATGTAAATTCATTTTATTTATTAGTTCATTTTTAACTTCATCGCTCATAAATTTAGCAAGTGATGATTTTAATTCCATATTATCTTTAACTTGAATATAACCTAAATTACCATGAATACCTTTTACATATTCTTCCATAGATTTATACCAAGAATTAGATTTTTCAATGTTTTCTACTTTAATACATCTAACAGTTGTATCCTTAAATGGTGCAAAATCACATTTACCCATTATATCAGATATATCTTCAATTATTAATGGATTTCTTAAATCTGGTTTATCACTACCATATTTAAGTATTGCATCTTTAAACTTTATTCTTCTAAAAGGTGCTGGGCTTACATACTTATCACTAAATTTAGTAAATACATCATAAAAAACCTTTTCACCAACTTTATAAACATCTTCATCAGTTGCAAAGCTCATTTCAAAGTCAAGTTGATAAAATTCTCCATATAATCTATCACTTCTTGGATCTTCATCTCTAAAGCATGGTGCTATTTGAAAATATTTATTAAATCCTGAAACCATTAATAATTGTTTAAATATTTGTGGTGATTGAGGTAGTGCATAAAACTTACCTGCAAACTTTCTTGATGGAATAATAAAATCTCTAGCTCCTTCTGGACTTGTTGCTGTAATAATCGGAGTTTGAACTTCTAAAAAATCCATTCCTTTCATTTCACTTCTTATAAAATCAATTACTTTACTTCTAAAAATAATATTATTATGAACTTCTTCATTTCTTAAATCTAAATAACGATACTTAAGTCTTGTATCTTCATTAGATTCTTTTGATTTATTAATTTCAAAAGGTAATGTATTAATACAATCTCCAAGAACTTCTAAAGAACTAATTTCTACTTCAACTTCTCCAGTTTTCATATTTTTATTAACCATATCTGGTGTTCTTTTTAAAACTTTACCTGTTATTGTAACTGTTGCTTCTTTATGTAAATTTTTATATTCACTTGATTCTGTAATAAGCTGAACAATACCAGTTTCATCTCTTAAAGTAATAAATACTAAATTACCCAAATTTCTTACACTATTAACCCAACCAGCTAACTTTATTTCCTTTCCTATATATGAAGAATCAACTTCTCCACAATAAATATCTCTGTACATATTTCCTTTCATAAAACTTCCTCCTTCAATTAAAAAACTCCATGAATTAATTTAGCTTAAGGACGAATTATTATCCGCGGTGCCACCTTAATTCATAGAATCTATGCATCTTTATTACCTGCTATATCGGGCTTACCCGTTTATTTTTTTAGACACTATCTTCACTAATATTCATTTACTAATTTCCACCACCCATTAGCTCTCTATAAAAATCCTATTAATTACTGGTTTGTCAATAAACTAACAACTAAACTATACCACTTTTTTAAGTATTTGTCCACAAGTTTCACTAAATTTATCTTGTTTTTGTCTTTTCTTGTTCTTTATAAAACGATTCATATATATCAAACATTAACTCAGACTTATCTTCATATCTATCGCTTTTAAAATTTACAGAATACCATTCATAATTAATTTCATCTACATATATTGATGCATCCCTTCCTACATAAATACCAACATCTTCATACATATAGATAAGTACTCCTCCATTAGATTTAACAAAAAGATAATTAGCTTTATCTAAAAACTCTGATAACTTCATATAATTTTCGTAAAAACCATTTTTGCCTCGTACATAAACTTTAACATTACCATTTTTATCTTTTCTATCAAAATAAACAAATTTTTCATTTTCACCTTTTCTAATAACAAATTCATATGGATTAGATTTATTACTTACACTTATATATATTTGTTCAATACCCTTATCTAAAACATTCATTTTATTTTCAAAATTTATCTTACTTAATTCATCTAAGTCACTAGATTTATCTAGATGTCCATCTAAAGATTTTAGTTTATTTAATACACTACTTAATAAATTAATAGTTGATTTAATATCATCACTTTCTTTAAAATCTAACTCCATCATTCTTTTATAAAATTTTTCAAGTATCACTTTATATGTTTCATTTATTTTTTTATCAAAATTCATTCTTTGCATAATCAAAGTAATTGCAAGAGTTCTAAGTTTACCACATGCAGTATTTAAATCTATTTTATTAAGTACAATTTCTTTAAATACATCTTCTTTAATCTTTAATATTTCTTCCATTATATTGATATCAACATTTAAATCAATTGAATTAATTGCATCACTTAAACTATCATTAATCATCTTATATTCATTTAATACTTTTTTTACATTTAAAACATACTTATCAAAAGAACATTCATTTTCTATCGTTTTAAATTTGCTTTTATAAATACTAGGTATATTTTTTGATACTTCCATTAAATAATCATTAAATGCATTTCTAATTTGAACTAATATATTTTTAAAGTTAAAATCTAATGTATCTTTATTTTCACTACTATATGCAAAACTAGATATTAAATTATTAACCCTTAAAGCATATTTATATTCTATAGTATCTGTATTATATATAGTATTACTTTTATAAGTAAATAACTTATTAAGTAAAGTATTATAATATGATAAATCTTCACTGTTTATAGTAATTTCTTTTAACAATTCATATGCTTCATTAATTCTTTGCATATCACTTTTACTACCACCTAAATCCGGATGATTTGCTTTAGATAACATAATATATCTTTTCTTTAATTCTTCTTTTGTAAATCTTTTTTCAATTTCAAATATTTTAATAGCTTCTTCTAGTCTCATATTAACCTCCTTAGTCTCTTGTTTTAACAAGTAGTCTACTACTACAAACTAATTCTTCACGACTATTATCATCTTTAACTAATGTCTTTAAACTTTCAATATACTTTTTATTAAGTAAATATCTATTTATATCTTCATTCATTCCTTCCTTCAACGGATGAATACCTATTACTAATGAAGTATCACTACATAACTTACAATAAGTCAAAACTAAATTAGAATCATTTACAAATAATAATTCACCTCTTTTAATATTATTATTTAAAACAGTTCTAGTATTAACATTATTTAATAACTTATCAAAAAGTGTATTAATCTTTTTTCTTAACCCTTTATCTATTTTTAATATATCATCAGTTACATAAAAACTACTCTTACTATTTTTTAAAAGCACAATTTCATTTTCTCTATTATAATGTAATGGACCAATAAGTCTTACTAAACTATACAACTTTTCCATTACCTCATTTTTAATTTCTAACACTTCACTATTTTCTAAATCTTGATATAACAGATCTAAACTTTGAATATCTTTGCAAGCTTCTAAATAATATTGATAATCACTTCTATAACTAATACTTTCTATATTATTTGAACAATACTCATATATTTCTTTTTCTTCTTTACTTAAAAATGGATATTTTTCCCTAGTCTCTTCCTCTGGAAGATGTTCTTCTACTTCAACTTTTTCACGTTTTATTTTCTTTTTATCTTCCACAAATTCTTCTTTTGCATTTTCTAAAAACTCATCATAACTAACACCAATATTAATAATTAAGCTATTACAAATAACATCAACTTTTTTATCCATGCTATTTTCATCAATATTTTCTTTATATAATTTCTTTAATAATTCAACTAATTCTAAACCATTACCATATTTAACAAAATTACCATTATTATCAAAGTAATTACTTAAAGCTTTAAGTAATAAATTTTCTTTACTATACTTAGTATAATTAAATTTAATTGCACTACCTAATATATTAATAACAGATTCCAGTTCAATCTTATTTGCCATATAACCCAGACTTAAACAAACTATTAATAAATAAAAATCATTTATTTTACCAATACACTTAGTTTTATCAAAAGCTCTGATCATTGAATCAGTAGTAAATATAACTTTCTCTAAACTTTTAATATATTCTTCATAAAATACCATATACTCTATATAAGTAAACGCATTTTCTTCTAAAAGAGGTATTTGATATTGTTTAAATACTTTGATTAATCTCTCATCCATAGCAAACTTTCCAATACCTATTGGTACCATTAAATCACTGTTTCTTAACTCATCAATTGTTTCGTTAACAAACTTTAACTTAGCTTTATTAATATCATTAAATTCTTTTAACAAATATTTAATATTACTCATTTTACTTCCTTCTTTCTAATGTATTATCAAGTCTTATTTCTCTTTTAAATCTATTTAAATAAAACTCTTCTAAATCTTTATTTTCAATTATATTGTTAAATGCATCATGCATAAGTTTATTTATTTTTCCATCATACACAACTCCTGATTCAACATAATAACTCATTGCTATATTTTCTAATTTTACCATTATATCTTTTTTATACCAATACTCATTTATTATATTATCAAGTTTAATTACAAATACATCAAATGGTACGAATATATCTAAATCAGGATGTATGTTTAAACCATCTAATTTACTTTTAGCATAATCCATATATGATTTATTAATAAATTCTTCAATATATCTTAAATCCATTGAAAACATTTTTTTATTACCACAAAACTCAATATATCTATTAATCATTCTAGCATATTGATATTCAAGCGTACCATTATCATAGTCTCTTACACTTTTGTAAGATGTCACTAAATCACTAGATAGCTCAGATTTACCAGTATTTAATATAACAAATATATTTAATTCTAACACTAATCTATCAAAATCATAATTATCTTTATAACTAAAACTATCTAAAGGTAACTTAAACTTATTTAATACTCTAATCGCATATTCAGCATATAAATCTTTTATCATTTTATAAAAGTATCTATATTCCATACCAGAATAATTCGGACTAACTAATGCATATCTATTAGCATCATCAACAATTATCTGAATTTTTTTTGATATATTACTTCCAAAGAATCTGGTTCATAATATGTTTTACTTTGACAATCTATCATTTTCATAAGTAACCTCATTGTTTAAATAATTAATTATCTCATTTCTTAAAAGTATCTTATCTTTATACTTATCTATATCCGGATGATTTATTCTTTTACCACGTTTCTTATCATAAAACTTAAAATAAATTCCATCGTTACCTTTATAAATAGCAATTATGTTATTTGTGTATAATAATACTTCACCAGTATTAAGTAATTCTCCGATAAATTCAGCATCCCTGAGCATCATAGATAATGATTCATAATGATTATAAAAATATTCTTTATTCATTAGTTTACCACCAAAACATACTTGATTATCAAATACAGATTGTAAAACTCCAACGCATGGAGAATAATTAGTAATAAGTTTATTATTAACAAATATTATACCACTCTTACTAATACACTTATAAACAGCATCATTATATTCATTAACATTCTCATAATTTCTATCTAATATAACATCTAAAACTTCTTCTTTTATAAGACCAATATTAACATAATGAATATCAAGTAACATTCTTCTTAACAACTCGTTGTTATTCATGTACTTACATATAACATATTCCTTAATCTTAATACTTTTTCTAATGTCTTTACTTTTCTTAGATGAAGATACACTAACTAATAATTCATTAAGTCTTCCATAATTACTATAGTAATCATTATTCATTCTATCTATTTCTCTTTTTATTAAATCACTATTATTAGTAACTAACTTTAAATTATCAATAACATTTAAGCTATCTTCAAAAATAACATATAAACCATTTACTTTATTATTAATAATATTTATTTTATCTAAAATAGATTTACTATCAAAATATTCTTTACATACCTGATTACAAATTTCCATTACTTTATCTTCTAAAAATTTATAATAGAAATTACCAACATTCTTCTTAACAACTTCATTTATAACAATACTACTATAAACATAATGATCAAATTCACACTTAATCTTATCTAAATCATAATACAATTTATTTAATGAACTAGTAAAATCAATTTCATACTTAAAATCTTTAGATATATAGTTTTCTTTAAAAAATTTTCTTTTTATTTCATAGAATATATCAAGTATCTTACTATTTGCATTAACAAATTCTCTATGTATATCCATTAAAGTCATACCAGTTATATTTAAGTTTTCAAAATCTTTTATAACTTTCATTATTTCAATGTAGTTTGGATCATTTTTTTTAGCATCTGCAAGTTTTTCTTTTAATTGCATAACCCATTCTTCATGATAATTAATTGTATTATAACTTTTAGTTATATGTATATATCTCGGTTCTTTTAATAATAAATCATATGCTTCATTAACTTTTTGCATCATTTCTGTTGAACCACCTAAATCTGGGTGATATATTTTTGATGCACTTTTATAAGCTTTCTTTAAATCTTCATCGCAAAAACCTTCACTTAATTTAAGTATTTCTAAAGCTTCAACATATTCCATTTTTACCTACCCTCATTCTACTTTTACTAATACGTTCTTGTAAGTACTTAGTAACTTCTTCTTTTAAATATTCTTTATCTTGATATTTAGCTAATTTTTCATCACTTTCTTTAACACTTCTTACAACCATTCTTGCTGGTGCCACAAAAACTTGCATTTCTTTTGATAAACAAATATCCACTAAACCATTAGTATATAAAATAATAACTGGTGATGCAACATATAATTTAACTCCTAAAAATAATGCATTAGATAAATATTCATCTATTGATACATAATTATTTAAAAAGAAATTTTTTTCGATATTTGCATCTTGACTTCTTAAATAATTTACCCCAGATACATAAACAGAATCATTATTTATATCCTTTACTATACCTGCATATAAAACTGCTATATCAGGTACATCACTTTTTCTATTTAATAAAACTACACTGCCTTTTCTATCTAAAGATGATACTTTTAAATAATCATCCTTACTCTCAAAATCATTATTTATTATTTTATCAAGAATAGATATATCTTTTGTTCCATTAATAAAATCATCTATATCATCATACATCATAATTGATATATCCTTATTTATATAAAAGTATCTATATGCTTTAACACGAGCACGTAATAATTTATCATAAATACTACCTTGAAACAAAAAGCTTAGCTTTATATCTTGAATTAATCTATTTACTTTAAATTCAATATTATCGTATCTCTTCGTTAAATAACAATCTAATATTTCTTCATATTCCATTGATATAATTCTATGATTTATTTTATTTTTCATATCTTTAAAATAAAGTAAATTAGCTTTTATTAATCTATCAATACTAAATAATGCATCTATTTTCTTTTCTGCTATTATAACTCTTTTTGCATCACCACTATCTAAAGATTCTTTAATTATTTTAATAATTTGATTTTCTAAAGAAGCATATTCTTTATTTTTCTTATATTTTTCTAAAAAAGAATAATAATCATGAGGTATATCTTTATTTAATAAACTACTATAAAAGTTACTTAATGTTTGATTAAACTGAAAACTTCCCAATATATTCAAATCACTTGCTAAGTTTCTATATATATTATGTATTTTATTTAAACAAGTATTATATCCAACTAATGGGTTACACCCATGAGTCAAATATTCATCAATACAAATAATTATATCACTACAATAACTATTTAACTCATGATTATTTAATGAATCAATTACTAATTTTATAAGTAAATTAAAGTATTCTAAAAACTTTTGATCATGTGTATGAACAAAATTCATAAGTTTTTCATATGCTTCATTCACCCTTTGTGAAGTTAAAGTATCTCCACCTATATCCGGATGTACCTTTTTTAAAGTTTTTTTCCAAGAATACTTAATTTGTTTTTCATTTTCTACTTCTTTTAAACCAAGTAAGGATAAATCATCCAATATATTTTTAGTTGTATACATAATAATAACCCCCTCAAGTTATGGTAATTATACCATATTTAGAAGAAAAATGCAAATTTATGTTTTAATAAAGTTGACAAAACGAAGAAACAGTGCTAAAATAATAACCAATTTAAAGGGGAGATTTATATGTCATATACCAAGGAAGACCTAGAATATTTCCAAGTAAAAGATTTAAAAGAAGCACGTAAAAAAATCGTCGATGTTAGATTATTCGACTATATTGATGATTTAAAACTAAGAAGTGATGTTGAAAGGCAAATGAATTTCACTAAAGAATTATATATAGAATACATCGAAGACATACTAAAGTATAATAAAGAAACACAAGAATCAATACTTAAAGCTTTGATGAATTCAGAAATAATTGATAATCATGTCTTAGAAAGAGAAAATGTAAACTTTTTAAGAATCTATAATGAAACACACCACTCTACTGTAATCAGATATTTAGTGCGTAAACTTTTAAAAGAAAATACACCATTAAATGATGCAATAATAAAAAAAGCTCACGAAATATTAATGCGTGGAACAAGTAATGAAAATACGATAAATGAAGGTTTTAGAACAAACAATCATCATTATGTTGGCTATATTGAAGATAATAAACCAGTAATAAATTATTTTCCAATATCTTATGATGATATCAAAGAATCAACACTTCTATTATGTAAATATTTTAATACACCAATAAAAGATGAAGAAGAATTATTTATAAAACCATTTATTATGCATGGTTTAATGGCTGTATTACAAGTTTTCGAAGATGGTAACACTAGACTTGCTAGATGTTTTCAACACATAACACTTCAAGACTTAACAAATAAAACAATATCTAATAATTTATTTGAATTACCTCTACCAGCAATATATTTTTCTAAAAACTATGTTCCATATCGAAAAGAATATCGCGAACTACTTGCTAGTGTTGCCTTAAATCCTAATAATGAAGCATGGAATGAATGGATAAGTTTTAATCTTCATCGTATGCAAGATAGAATATTTGCAAATGAAGAATCACTAGCTTTATTAAAACTAAAAAAGAAGTAACAAACACTTCTTTTTTAAATGTTGCTATTGATTGTTTTTTCAAGTATTCTTTTTACATCTCTTTCATTAAATGGTTTAAGTAATATATCAACAATCGGATATTTAAAAGCTTTATTAATTGATTCCTTATCATCTACTCCAGTTATAATTGAAATAGGTATACTTCTAAATAAATCTTTATTTTTATAAAAATCTAATACTTCAAAGCCATTAACATTTGGCATATTTAAATCAAGTAATACTGCTTTAATATCATTTCTTTTTCTTTCATCATCTAATATATCAATAGCTTCTTTGCCATCATTAGCACTTATTACTTCAAATGAATCATCTAATATTTTTAATATAAAATTTCTAATAATATTTGAGTCATCTACTACTAATATTTTTTTACCATTTGTGTGTTTAACTTCTGGTGTATCTACTACACCTCCAACACCCATATATTTTTTAACAACATTAACAACTCTATTTGCTTCACTCATTAATTCATCAAAATGTTCAGTTACATAATACATATCATTTTCTTTACTTTTTAATTCATGCTGATAAGCTATTTCACCAAGTTCTTCAAAACCAAAGTATCTTGCATCACTTTTTAATGAATGAACTAAAATAGCATAATTAGCCATATCTCCAATTTCTTTTAAAGCTTTAATTTTTTCAAGCTTACTAGGTACTTCTTGTAAAAATGTTTCTAGCGTTGCATCATATGTTTCCATATCTCCGAATAATTCTAAAGCTTTTTTAACATTAGCACCATTATTAATTAAAATATTTACATCTTTCATTTTTATCCCTCCGTGTTTAAATATTCATTAATTACTCTATTTAATTGATCTTTATTAATTGGTTTAGCTAAATAATCATCAAAACCATCACTAATATATTTTTCTTTCATACCCGTTAATGCATTAGCAGTTAAGGCAATCACTGGTATATTAAAATCTTTAATCTCTGATTTAATTTTCTTTAATGTTTCAACCCCACTCATCCTTGGCATCATATCATCCATTAATATTAAATCATATTTTTTACCACTTTCCAAGTTATCTATACAAATAAATCCACTTTCAACGCATTCTGTTTTAATTCCATATGTTTCAAGTAATCTTTCTGCAACTTTTAAGTTAATCTTATTATCATCTACAACTAAAACTAATTTATCTTTTACTTCTATCTTTTCATATGTCTCTTGTTCTTCAAGCTTTATCGTTGGATGTTCCACAATCCTTTGGTCAATAGATACTGTAAACTTAGAACCTTTTCCAAATACACTTTGTACAACAATATTACCATTCATTAAATCAACTAATCTCTTTGTAATAGCAAGACCTAAACCAGTACCTTCTATTGTTACATTATCTTCTAAATCTAATCTTTCAAATTTATTAAATAACTTACCTATATTTTCTTGTTTTATACCAATACCTGTATCTTCAACTGCAATAATTAATCTACATACTCCATTTTTAACAATACTATTTATTGTAAATGTTATACTTCCCTTTTTTGTATATTTAACAGCATTAGTTAAAATATTAACACATATTTGTTTTAATCTTGCTGCATCCCCATATAATACCGGTGGAATAGATTTATCAAACTTAGTAATAAGTTCAATTGGTTTATCACCGAGTCTTCCTTTTGTTAAAGAAACTAACTCTTTAATTACCTTATTAACTTCATATTCAGTATTAACAATTTCAAGCTTACCTGCTTCAATCTTCGATATGTCCAAAATACCATTAACTATTTCAAGTAAGTTATCCGAAGCCATAACTATATCATTAACTTCATCTTTAGCACTATCAGGTAAAGTTTTATCATCTAAAAGTAAATTACTAAACCCAACTATAGCATTTAAAGGTGTTCTAATCTCATGTGACATACTAGATAAAAAATCAGTCTTTGCTTGATTAGCTTTCTCTGCAGCATCTTTCGCAGCATTCAATTGTTGAATCATTTTTACATCTGGATTTTCTATAGTAAAATACATTATAACTACAACTAAAGACAATAAATAATTAATTAAAAAAGCCGAAGGGAATAAACTTTGTATAATGAAATTTAAGAGCATTAAAATACAAAAAATATATAAAGGTCTTAATTTTTTTCCCTCAATATTCTTGTGATATCTTATAGCAATATAAACAGAATATAAAATAAGTAAAAAAGAAACAGTATAAGTAATAAAAACAGGAATTCCATTCGGAATTATAACATCTTCTTCCAATTTAAAATTAACAGGTAAAATTAATATAAAAGGAACAACAAAAGCTAAACACAATACAAAATAATAAAACGTACTCATCATTTTACTTTTATAATTACCACGATTTGGCAAACTAATACATTTAATATAATAAGCAAAAAGTAGTAACCATAAAACAAAATAAACAAATACTAACTTTGAACCCATTGAATACCAAAACCCATTTATATCTACACCAGCTTTAAATAAAATACAAGTAGTAATATCCATAGATAACCCAAATATAGTTAAAAACAATAAATATTTGTATATCTTAGTTTCAATATTATTTACCCTTTCTTTAGACAAAAAATTATAAGTAAATAATAAAATAATAATTAATGCACTAATTGAGAAATAAAATCCCATGTCTACCACTTCCAATTCTAACTTAATAATATCACAAATACACTCTTTTTTCAAGCAAAAGAAAAGCTACTATTAAGCAGCTTATCTAACTCTAGTTCTAACTAAATTATTATTTTCAATTCTTTCTTTATCTTTTTCTTCCATAGCCTTAGGATCTAACTTACCATTATCAGTTCTTGGTAAAGCATTTTCATAATATTCTATATATCCAGGAAGTGCACTAGTACCTAAAGTATTTTGAATTAATGTAAATATTTTATTTTCTAAAACAGTCCTATTACAATCAAAATCATTTAAGCTAACATGATAACTAGGTAAGAATTGTTCTTTATCATCAGGTATTGATGTAACTAAAACTTCTCTGATTTCAGGTATTTGAAGAAGTAATTGTTCAATTTGTTCTGGATAAATATTATCTACACCAGAAACAAAATTTCTCTTAAGACGACCAATAAATTCATATTCACCATTTTCATGTTTAACAGCAACATCTTTTGTATTATACCATTTAACACCATTTTCATCATATACTAATACAGCATTTGTTTCTTCTTCATTTTCATGATATCTAAGCATCATTCCAGGACCATTAACAAGTAATACGCCAGGTGTTCCTATAGGCAATTCTTTAAAAGTCTTAGAATCTACAATTTTAGAATTAACAAATGGAATTGGATAACCTATAGTACCAGGAGTATTTTTGCCTCCCATACATACATGAGTAGGTGCCCACATTTCAGTTAAACCTAAACCATTTCCAATTGGAGTTATACATCCAGCATATTCTAATGCTTTATTAGCTTCAATTAATTTTTGAGGCTTAAACATTTCTCCCCCAGATAAAGGTTGAATTAAATTATGCAATGTCCAAGGTTTTAAATTTTTATCTTGACTTAAAATTTCCCAATGAACAGGACCTCCCATAGCACCATTAGCATGAGTTCTAACAAGTTCACTATAAAAATCTTTAGGCATAGCTTTTAAAGTTAATGCATATTCCAAATTTTTACATAAACAATAATGAAGAACTAATCTACCAAAACACATATGACCAAAAGGAATATTTCCTAAATGAACCATACCAGGTTCTAATACTAACACATAATCTAATGCTTTAACAACACTATTTAAAGCACCACCATCTAGATCAACACCTTTATGAATACCACTAGAACCACCAGTAAACATAATATCAGTAGTACTTCCTTTAACATGTTCAGGATATTCTACTCCATCAAAATCTTTCCCATCTTTAACAATATTCATTAAATTACTACTCTTTTTAAGTATCTTATTTCCAGATACAAATTGTTTAGCATTATAAAGAAATTTTAAACCATTCTTATTTAATGACTCAAGTGGAGAATAAAGTATTGGAGTAATATTTAAATTCCTAGCTGGATTTTTAAAATTTCCATACATCATATCAACAGAAATAATAAATTCAGGTTTAGTCATTTCAATATCTCTTTGCATTTTGTATTCATTATTCAAAGGACTAAGCCCCACTACTTGAGCTTCAAGTTTTTTTAATGCATACAATAAATATACAGATTCTGGGGTATTAACTAAAACAGCACCAACACAAGTACCCTTTCTTATACCTCTTTTGTATAGTGCACGAGCAAATTCATCGATTCTTTCATGTAATTCTTCATAAGTAATTTTTTTTGCATCAAAAGATAATGCAACATTATTCATATAATTTTTGTTTCTTTCAAGTAGAAAGTCATATTCATTTCCAACTGGTAATGAATCTTCTTTGATTTCTTTCGTATAATAATCATAAAATTTTTCCATATTTCCTTCACCTAAGTAAAATTATACAAAATTTCGTACTAATTTACAATAGTTTCATTGACTTTTAGTATCATATTTGATACAATATAGCTGGTGAGAACACATGGATTATGATAAAAATTATATTGAAGTAGCTTATAACCCAGAAGAATTAAATGAAATATTTATAAAAGAATTCATAAGTTTTAGAAAAGAAAATAACTTAACACAAGATTTATTTTCCAAGTATTCCGGAGTATCAAGAGAAAAAATAGCTAGAATTGAATGCGGTACATCTTCCCCATCAATATTAAGCCTACTTAAAATACTTGGACCAATTGGTTACACAATAAAAATAGAAAAAGTAAAGAATAAATAACGTTCTTTACTTTTTAATTAACTATTTTACTCTAACTAAACTATTATCTTTGTTTTTTTTTAAATGATTTTCTAAAGGTTTTGTTAAATTTCCTGAATAAACAATATCAAGTTCATGTAATGCTCTAGTTACTGCAACATACAATAACTTCATATCTAAACTATTATCTGAAGAATAAATCTTTTCACTAGCATTATTAATTATAACTGCATCAAATTCTAAACCTTTAGATAACTGATTAGAAATTGTACAAACACTAAACTTTTCATCACTTAAATCATCATTAACTGTCACATTTGGAATATTTATTCCAAGTTCTTTTAAATCATCATTAATATAATTAGATAACAAATCAGTTTTACTAATAACTGCAATAGTTTTATATCCTTTATTTTTATATTCAATTATTTTTTCAGCAATATACTTAGGTACATCATAATCATTATCAACTGAAGATATATTTACATCTTCCCCATGTCTAATAACTAAATCAGATCTACCAAGACCAATAGATTCTGCAATATCATCTGCAACACCCATAATCTCTGCAGTCGTACGATAACTCTTATTAAAATCAATAACTTCTGCCTTACTATTAAACATAGAACAATTTACTTCTTTCCAATTATTAATTCCACGATAATCATATATAGATTGTGCTAAATCTCCAAAAATACTAAATGTCGCAGATGGTAAAATACTCTTTAATGCAAAGAAATTAAATTCACCTAAATCTTGAGCTTCATCAACTACAACATGTCTCATTTTTTCATATTTTTTATTTGGATCAATTAAATACTTAATATAAAGTAACGATGCTAAATCTTCAAAATCATATGAATTATCTTTTATATTTTTCATTGTTTGTTTCTTTAATTCATTTATTTTATCAAAATTATATATATTAAAATCATTTATTGAATTAACAAATAACTTATAAAATTTAGTTGTATCTATCTTTGATTTATTAAAATATTTTCTTAAAACACTTCTACAACCCTTTGCTATTTCAGTCCTATCCTTCGCAAAAGTATTTCTTAATTTATTTCTTTCAACTTCTGTCTTAGCTTTACTAAACACATTATATGAATATTCTCCATATCTACTTATAATAGAATCATAATTATTACTTACATATCTACATAATCTTTCTATAGTATTTTCAATTCTACTACTTAAATTATTTGTAATATTAGCTTCACTTTCCCTAAATACATTAGTTATAACATCATTTGATAAAACTTCAAAATCACCAAGCATTAATGGTTTTGCAGTAATACTTTTAAAATACATTTCCATAAATTCTTGGAGCATTCTTTGATATTTCATCGAACACTTAAACTTATCAATATCAAAATTTCTCTTACCAGAAATACTATCAACCAATTTCTTATCTGATGGATTTATATTAATATCTTCTTCAATATATTTTTTAACAAACCCTTCATAAGTACATTGCAAAACTCCATTAACATCTAACTCAGGTAATACAGACTTAATATATTTTAAAAATACTGGGTTTGGTCCAATAACTAAATATTGACCCTGCTTAATAGTTTTAATATAATTGTAAACTAAATATGCAATTCTATGTAATGCAACAGTTGTCTTACCTGAACCAGCTACACCTTGAATAATTATATTATCAGATAATTTCTTTCTTATAACATCATTTTGTTCCTTTTGAATAGTTGAAACAATACTTTTTAATCTAGCATCATTATTGCTATTAAGGTATTTTTGAAGTAACCCATCCTGAGAAACTAAATTAACATCAAAGTATTCTTGAAGTTCTCCATTTTCAATTTCATATTGTCTTTTCAAAGACATATTACCATGAACAACACCGCTCGGAGACTCATAACTACACTTACCTATTTCAGAATCATAATATAGTGAACTAATCGGAGCTCTCCAATCAGTTACCACAATATCAGCATTTTTAGTTACACCATTTTTACCGATATATACTGTGCTTATTCTACCATCATCTTCACTTGTAAAATCTATTCTTGCAAAATACGGCTTATCTAAAGATGTTTTCAAATTATTAATATGAAGTTTTCTTCTATTAACAGATAACCAAAATTGTTCTTCATCAATGATTGGTGAAGAATATAATTCTTCTAAATCTTTTTTTTCATCTACTAAAACACAATTAATAGTTGAAATTATTTCTTTAAGTTTACTTTTTTCTTTTAATAAATCATTTTCTAACATTAAAAGCACCTTCTTTCTTTATAATTTTTTTACTTGTAAAAGAAAAACTATATGATATAATAAATATGAATGGAGGAAAATAAAATATGGAATATTTTGATGTATTAGATCAAAACAGAATTTCACTTAATTACAAAAAGCTAAGAGGAGAAACTTTGAACCCAGAAGAATTCAATGCTGGAATCGAAATGTGGATAGTTAATAACAATTCAATATTAATGACACAAAGAAGTATGAATAAGTCTCACCCTGGGCAATGGGAAGTACCTGGAGGTTGTTGTCAAGCAGGCGAAAGTGTTATTGATACAGTAAAAAGAGAATTAAGTGAAGAAATAGGAATTGAATTTTCACAAGATGAATTCAAACTAATTGGTACAGAATTATATAAAAAACAATTTGTTGATGTATTTTATTCAGAAAAACAAATAAAACTACAAGAAACAAGTCTTCAAACTGAAGAAGTTAAAAATATAAAATTTGTATCAAAAGAAGATTTCAATAAAATGAAAAATAACAATGAAATTGTTCCATCAGTTTTAAATAGATTTAATCTTTTTAAAACTAAGCTAAACTTAGATTGGTAATTTATTTTACCAATCTTTTTTTAGGAACAGCATACATTACCATTTCAGCATTACAAAATCTATTTCTCACTGTAGATGCATATTTTCTATAAAAAATTTCATAATCACCATATTCTTTCAAAAGCATGGGTAATTCATACAAATCACTAGGCAAATGATAAGCACATGCGGCAATAACTGGTTCAAATTTTCTTATAGTTTCTTTAGCACCTTTTATAGCATCTAGTTCCATTCCTTCAATATCCATATTAATAAGTGAAACATATTTATCATACAATAAGTCATCTATCTTTGAATTTTTATTATCAACATTGCAATTAAATAACTTAATTCTTTTTAGCAAATAATCAGGCAAGTAGCCTAAATTTTGATTAAATTGAATTGTTCTTTCAATATTACTTTCAAAACCATAGTATTGTTCAAAGTTATCAAACTTCTCCAAAAAGTAAAATAACGTATCACCATTAGAGCTACCACAATTAACAAAAGACTCATTATCAAGATGCCTATAAACATCTTCATCAAAATATTTTTCCCAAGTTGGATGTTGTTTTAGACGGTAAAAATCGCAAAACATTTTAGTCCTTATATATTCAACATACGTTTTTTTAGACTCCTCATCATGAAGAACAGATAACATGTCCAAAATATCTTTTCTATGTTTTTCAAAATAAACTAAATAGCTGATGTCATGCTTAGGAATTTTTTCGTAATCATATGGACACAAATAATCAACAATACCATTTTTAGCAAATTGAGAAATCATTTGTTGTTGATATGAAACGTATTTATAATTTGGATTAGAAATAATTACAAAATATCTAAATCTTTTGTCAATAAAATCCAATTTTTTTAGATCATTCAAAATAAGAGTAGGAAAAATATTCTCAGTTTTCAACCAATTTAAACATGAAACAGAATACTCTGTATCAGCAATTAAAATTGGTTTAAGTCCCCTTTTATTAATACAATATCTCAGAATAGGAATATTATTAGGGGGTTCATAAACTCCATGAATTATATTCTGATTACCATCTAAAATTTTTTCTAAATATTCTCGCATAATACTATTTCTCCATTTCTAATATTTGAATATTACAATACAAATTATTATTATCAAAATCATAAAGAGGATAAACAGATTTTATTTGATTAAGATTGTTGTAGGTGACTGATCCCTTCTTTATATTTTTTCTTGTTTCAAACACTTTCTTAACAGACTTATATCCTACATTATAAGCAAGTTCAAAAATGCTTGGAAAATTATCATTTGTCCTTTTATCAGTACCTAAAAAGTCAAAAACCAATAAAAACAATTTTCCGCCAACATTTAAATGATTGAAACTTTCTTTTATAACATTAATGATATGTTCTCTACCATCATAACCACCAGAGTCATGAATAGCTTCATGAATCATAGGCATCTGAGGTGGGTTCGAAAGAATAATATCGTAATTATCATATACAAAACTAAAATAATCACTTTTAAAACAATTTAAATTTTCAAAATGATTATCAGCAATTATCTTTTTAAACCAATTAACACAGTTATCATCATAATCAATCGCATCAATATGGCAGGCACCATTCTTTTTAGAAATAAGACTTAAAATTCCCAAATAACCACATCCCAAATCCAAAATAGATTTTCCTTTACAAATATTAGGAGTCAGAACTTCATCAAATAATAATCCAGATTTAGGAATAAAACCATTGGGTACTAACTCAATTAAATTATCGTCATAAACAAAAAAATTTCTATCATCTTTTGTTATAATTTTATACTCACTGACACCAAAAGGATTATAAACTTCTAATTCTTGCATAATATCCTCCAACTATTTTTTCAGCATATTTATCTCTACCATAATTCTTAACAAAATCTTCAAGTTCCAACAAAGGGAAAACAATCTCTCCATTATTAATATAAGGTTCTTCATTTATTACTATCATTTTAACAGTAAAAACATAAACAAATAAAGGAACTTTATTAGTAAATCCAAACAGTTTTAATATTTTTTTTACACGTTTACTTGAAATACTTTCAACATCAATTAGTGTTAAATCATTTACATTAAAAATATCATCAATCGTAAATAATCTTTCCTCAGGTAACAAAAAGGCTCCATATTCTTCATAAACATTATTAATAAAATATAATCTCCAATCAACAACTTTTTCTGCTAAACCTCTTTCAAAGTCAAAAATCATATACTTGCCATTGTTAAACAATATATTTCTAGGTGCAAAATCACACCAATAAAACCCATTGGATAATAAATAATTCAATAAATAATTAACATGTTTAACTCCTTCACTATGAGTTTTAGCATTTCTTAACAACAATTCCAAATTATCTCCATAACAACGTTGCATATAAATTGTATCATCCCTGAAATCATAAATTTCAGGTACAACAACATTTTTTAAATTTTTACTTTTTTCATAAGCTTTTTTTAATGCTTCAACCTCTTGAAAATTACTATGTTTCAAAACCATATTCTCTTTCATAATAACTTTCCCTTCATCTAACGAAATAACATCCATAAATACCTCCTACATACGTTCTTCGATATCAAGTATTCTATCATTTTTAAAAACTTTGTCAACAGATTCTAACGAATTTGTGGTAAAAATTGTTAAAAAATGTTATTTAGAAGAAAAAAGCAAAGGTTTTAAGCTTTACTTTCACTATTTTTAAGACATTTTAATTCAACTTCTAATCCTTATCTTTTAGATATTCAGCTAATTCTTTGTAAGCATCTGTATTCCAAATACCAAATCTAACATTATCATCATAATTACCCATTGTTTTATCATAACCATCTGGTATAAAGATAAAATCCCAAGCCCATCCATAAGTACCAGATTTTTCTTTCGCAATAACACCATTAGTTATTGATTTAAACACAATAGGCTCTTTTCCATATTCACAATATGCAAAAGCTTCAATAAAACATGCTTTTCTGTTTTCTACACCTTCCATTAATTTTACCAATCCATCTTCACCAAGTTTTTCATCAACATAATGAGTATATGGACCTGGAAAACCTCCTAAAGCTTCAACAAATAATCCTGTATCATTCTTTAATACAGAACACTTAAGCTTTTCACTAGCTTCAATCGCTGAATGTTTTGCAATATCAACTACATCATCTGCTTGAATTTCTGTAGTCTCCATTTTAACATTATCAATTTCAAACCCTAAAGGTTCAAGCATTTGTTTAGCACTAAGCACTTTTGCCCAGTTACCAGTTACATAAACTATTTTCTTCACAAACATCATCTCCTTACATTCATAATAACATATTTAAAACCAAAAAGTAAATATTTTTTTAAAGTTACCAATCTAACCCTAGTTGTTCCTTTATAATATTAAACCTATTTAATACCGATGGAACAATACTATTACTATTTACAAGATTCATAAATTCATCTTTACTTACAAATAAAACATCACCAACTTCTTCATCTTGTAACACAACATCATTTAAATTAATTACTTTATTAGATGAATAAACATCCAAACTTGGAACCACTAACTTAATATTTTTCATCCTAAACTTCTTTTTCTAAAATAATTGTTTTAACACTCATTCCAAGATTATCATAAAACTTTTTAGCATTACTGTTAAAATCCCAGACATTAAGTTCCACAGAAACACAATCATTTTCTCTAGCAATATTAAATGCTTCATCCATCAAAGATTTGCCAATGCCCAATCTTCTATAATTAGAATCAACTACTAAAGCATCAACAAACAAAACTTTTCTTTGATAAACATAATTAATAACACTACCATTTTTAATCAAATAAAGTAATACTCCGATAACTTCATCATTTAATGTTGCTACCACAATATCATTTTTCTTTTTATCAAATTCTTTTTTCTCAAATATTTCATTATCTTTATGAATATCACATCTCATTTTATGATGAAAATCTTGAACACTTTGCGTTAATTCTTTTACTTTTAAAAAATCATCATCAACACATTTTCTAATAATTAAATCATTCACTTTTCAAATACTCTTTGATTGCAATAATCATATCCGGAGAAATAACTTTATTTAATTCATTATTTGCTATATTGTTATTAATATAATCAATTGCTTCATTAAGTTTTACTTTATCAACTTTAAAATGTTTTTCTACTTCACCTTTGGTATATGTTGTATTACTTAAATTAATATCTTTTTCTGTTTCAACAGCATAATAATATATTTCACATTTTCTTACATTACCTTTAGTGGGCTAATCTTTATTATAATAATCAATCTCTAAAAATGGACCATTTATTACTTCATTAGTTAATTCTATACCAGTTTCTTCTAAAATTTCTCTTTTTAAACATTCTTCTAAAGTCTCGTTTTCTTCTAAGTGTCCCCCTAGAAATTGTAGTGTTCCATCTTCATTACCAAGTAAAAGATAACCATTACTTATAAGAAGTCCTTTAGCTCTTACAACAAGTTCTGTAACTTCTTTACTACTTATATTATCATTATTATATACAACATTCTTCAAAATTAAACACTATCTTTCAATAATAGATTCAAAATATTTTTCTTGAAATTCAGTCAAAGCTCTGATAGCATCATCAGAATAATTAAATCCATCTTTAGAAACTACTAATTTATCATCGTCATCATTAGTTCTATGAATTATTGCAATAACTTTGCCACTTCCATCATTTACTGGTTCAAATTCACCTACATAATAAGCATCAAGTTCTTCACCATCACCACTTATAGTATTTGGAACATATCCATAATTTAAATTATACATAAACCCATGCTTCGGATGTCTACTCCCCAAAGGTCTATCAATCTTTATTTCAACAATCTTACCTAAATAATCTTTCGCATTTATTTTTACCATCTATTTTCCTCCTTTTATAATTTCATTAAGCATAATTAAAGCCTTCTTAACAAAGAAATTACTCGTATCTATTGGCAAATTATAACTTAATAAATCATTCTTCATTTCATTTACATCTTTATAAACTTTATCAACAAATTCACATTTATCTTCCATTTCAATAAATATATACTTATCATTTACTAGTTGTACCACTAATTCAGTTTCTTTATTTGCAAACACTATACATGTATCATGAATTTCAAATAATTTCTTATAATCAATCATTTTCATGAACTCTACAGCCTTTTTAATATCCAAAATCGGACACTTAACTTTACCTTGTTCTATTATATCATTATTTTCACTATATTTTTTATATTTATATGTTAATGTTTTTTCAAAACCTACTACATCTCTTACTAAAATACATTTACTTAATATATCTAATTTTTTTGTATTTTTTAAATCAACTTGATTATTAATCATATAAATATCATTAACCACATACTCTTGCTTTTGCAAGAAGTCATTACTTTCCAATATCTTTTTTAATTCTTCATAACCACATTTAACTAATACAGTAATTTCATTTTCTAACTTCATCATATTCTCCATTTACTACTTCATCAAAGTATGCATTCTTATCAAATATACCTTGATTACACATTTTTATTAATTCATCTTTAGTCACCAATTTAGCATCTTCTAATTCATCCTTTATATAAAGAAAACTAAAATTTATTTTACCTAACAAAACACTATACATAACAAACCTTAACTAAAGAATTTTCTAAAACTTATTCCATGAGACTTAATCATTAAATCATTATCAATTAATTCATTAATTTCACTTTTACTCATAAATGATACTTCACTAACTTCTTCTTTTTGCAAATTTAACTTACTTACATCAATGTCTTTCTTTAAATAATACACATCAAAAAATGGTATACCAAGTAACATACTTCCCATAAATTTTAGTTCATCACTTAAAACATCTAACCCAAGTTCTTCTTGTAGTTCTCTAGTTATAGCAACTTTTGAATCTTCACCATATAAAACATGACCACAAGTTGAACTATATTTGCTTCCCTTTTCAACTGATGTTTTTTGAATCAAAAATAACCCATCACTATTTTCAATAAAAACTAAAGCAATCAAAATATGTTCATTATCAAGTAACTTTTCTCCACGTGCTATTTTTTTACCCAAATTTATTTTATTCTCATCATAAACAGCCAAGTATTCCATAATTCCTCCTATTACTAAGTAAATTATATCAACAACTTTACCAAAACACAACAAGAAATTGTAAATTATAAAGAATAAAACTCATTTAACTAAATCAATACTATTTATTATATTATCTAAATTTTCTATCATTATAATTACTTTTTTTTAATCAATTTTTTCAACAAAAAACTGAGCAATTAACTCAGTTCTGATATCATTCTAATATAGCTTTAATTCTTCTTACACCTGCAGATGATGCTTCTTCTTTTATTATTTTAAAGTGACCTAGTTCACTAGTATTTTTAACATGTGGACCTCCACACAATTCTTTTGAAACATTATCTCCGATTGTATAAACTGTAACAATATCTGGATATTTTTCAATAAACATACATTCAGCTCCACTTTTTATAGCATCTTCTTTTTTCATTTCCTGAGCACGAACATCCAATGCATCATTAATCCACTTATTTACTAATTCTTCTGCCCCTCTTTTTTCATCATCACTTAATTTATGATCACAACTAAAATCAAAACGCATTCTTTCATCAGTAATATTACTTCCCTTTTGATGAACATCTGATCCAACAACTATTTTTAATGCTGCATTAAGTAAATGTGTTGCAGTATGATACTTAGTTTCAATTTCACTATTACCTGCAAGTCCACCTTTAAATTTACCAGCAGATGCAGTTCTAGATAATTCTTGATGAGCCTTAAATTTTTCTTTAAAACCTTGTGTATCTACATTAATACCTGCATCTTTAGCAAGTTCCACAGTTAATTCAATTGGAAAACCATATGTATCATATAAATGAAATGCAGTCGTAGCATCAATATCTTTATTTGAAATCTTATTAAATTCTCTCAATCCCTTTTCTAAAGTTCTATTAAATTTATCTTTTTCATTTTTTAAAACATCTAACACTACACTTTCATTATAAGTTAATTCACTATAATATTTTTTATACTTATCAATTATTAATAAAGCTATTTTTTGTTCCCAGTCACTATTAATATCAATATTTAATTTCTTAGCATGTCTTATTGCTCTTCTTATTAATCTTCTTAAAATATAACCTTGATCAGTATTACTTGGTTTAATTCCTGCTGGGTCTGCACTAATAAATACTGCAGTTCTTAAGTGATCTGCTATAATTCTCATAGACTCTTCATTACCTTCATAAGAAAGTTTAGTAATATCACAAATTAAATCAATAACATCACTCCATATACTTGATAAATAATTATCTTTTACTCCTTCAAGTACTGCAGTAATTCTCTCAACACCCATTCCTGTATCAACATTTTTCTTTGGTAACTCTCCTACATTACCAGCATCATCTTTATAATATTGCATAAAAACATTATTCCATATTTCAACCCATCTATTATCTTCTGGATCAAAAGTACAAGGTATTTCATCATCACTTCTAAAATAAAATATTTCTGTATCAGGTCCACAAGGTCCACTAGCTCCAGCTATCCAAAAATTATCTTCTATTGTCTTTGCAATATGTCCCTTATCTATACCTAATTGAGTCCATTTATCATAACTTACTTGATCAAAAGGAATATTACCATCCCCTGCATAAACAGTAACAGCAAGTCTTTCAACTGGAATATTTAAAACTTTAGTTAAAAAATTAAAACTCCATGTAATACTTTCATCTTTAAAGTAATCTCCTAAAGACCAATTACCAAGCATTTCAAAAAATGTATGATGAGTAGTATCTCCAATAGAATCCAAGTCATTAGTTCTAATACATTTTTGATAATCACATAATCTTTTTCCATATGGATGAGCTTCCCCCATTAAATATGGAATCAACGGTTGCATTCCCGCTGTATTAAATAAAACTGATGGATCATTTTCAGGCACAACTGGTGCACTTGGTATTTGTTTATGATCTAAACTAACAAAATAATCTATAAATAAATCTTTTATATTCATTCTAAACCCTCCAATATTTTAAATACTTTATTTTTTGTTTCTTCTAATTTATCATTAGCAATTATATAATCAAATTCATCATAATTTTCTAATGCAGTTTCAGTTATATCACTTTGTTGTTTAATAGTAAGCTTAGATGGAGAAAATTGATTAACCACTAAAATACTAGTTACATCATCAAAATTATTTTTCATATCTTCAAATTCCAAAGGAAGTCTTGCATCACTTATAACAACTACATCAACTACATTTTTATAAATTTCAATATCTTCAATCATTCTCTTAGTAAAGAATCTCTTATCATAATTTCTAATTACCTCACCAAATTCTTGTAAGAAATCTCTAGGTTTTGCTTGACTTACTCCATCCCAATCAGTTAATTCTTTAGCAAAAACTTTTAAATACTTACTAAACTCTGTAATAACACATTTCTTTAACTTATAAATGTAATATTCTTCAATCATCTTAGCAACTTCATTTTTGCCACTACCACTTTTACCCCCAACAACAAATATTTTCATAAATCCTCCTTCAAAATAAAAAGAATGATACCAAAAGGAGTCACATAAATGACGGTACCATCCTTTAATTTACTTAATTATTTATAACGCAATTACCCGATTAATCTCCGTAAGTAGCAATTACTTAAATCATTTATTAGTTTTCACCAACCACTAACTCTCTAAAAAATAACTTAAATAACATCAAACATCAACGATTACTTAATAAATATATCACAAAATCCTTTATACATCAAGAATTTTCACTTAAATTTTGTATACTTTCATCATCATTATCCTGAAATAATGAAAACTTCGTAACAATAAATTCCCAAATAACTTTTAATATTGACATAATTGGTGAAGCTAAAATCATACCAACTATTCCAAAGAAATGTCCAAAAAGTAATAAACCACAAATTATAACAATTGGATGTAAATTAGTTGCTTTACTCATAACTATTGGTTGAAGTACATAAGATTCAATTAATTGAACAATACATGCAATAATGAAAACTCCAAGACCAATCAATGGACTTTGAGTAAGCCCCACAACTGTTGCTACTATAGTACCTAGATAAGGACCAATGTATGGAATCAAATCTGTAATACCACAGAACAAACCAAATAATAATGCTGATTTTAAACCAATAATACTAAATCCAATCGTATCACAAACAAATACCATACATGCAACTAACAAAGTTCCATTAACACATTTTCTTACTTCAGATCCAATTTTTTCAACTAATGAAGCAACTTCCATTTGATGTTTCTTAGGAAATACTTTAAGTAATAAATTAGTTACATTATCAAAATCAAATAACATATATAAACCAATAATTAAGCCAAAGAATATTGTGCCTAACCCACTAACTAAATTAGACATAACACTAACAATTGTAGTTGGCAAATTACTTGAAATACTATCACCATATGTACTAATAGCATCTAATATATTATTCTTAATTCCTTCGATATCAAAACTACTTCCATCAAATTTATCAAAAGTATTATTAATAAAACCAGTTAACTTATCAGTAATACTAGGTAACGTTTTAATAAGTTCATTTAATTCATTATATATAATTGGTATAAATATTCTAAAGAATACTATTAAAAATACAATAAACACAACATATACAATTAATGATGCAATTATTCTTGACATACCTTTTTTAGTAAGTTTATCAACTAATGGTGCAAATAACCAAGCTACAACAAAACCAATAAACAAAGGTGACAACACATTAAGTAAGCTTCCAATAAATTTAAATACACCAACTTCTTTTAAAAGAATAAATGATGCTAAAATTATTCCAATAATTAATATTACAAAACTTAGCTTAAGAATATTTTTACTTAAATAAATTACTTCATTTAATCCATTTGTGTCTAATTCATTTTTTTTCTTAAACATTTTAATCACTCCTTATATATATTATAATACATTTTTTCTAATTTATGGAAAAAACTTTTTAAAAAGTGTAAAAAGCAACAATTTATGCTGCTTTATCTCTAATTAATTCTTGATATTTTTCTTTGTTTAACTCTTTATTTCTTTCATCTAACAAATAAATCATATACTTTCTTAAACTTAAATATGGTAAATTAAATAATATATCTACGATTAAATCTAAGTTTTTATTTTTAATTGCAAAAGTAAAACTATTCCAAACACTTTCATCTTTACATATACTTTTAAACTTATTAATTATATTATTAGCTTCTTGCTTATTTTCTATTTTTTCTTTCAAATACAAATCTATTCTAAAATTATTATAATATTCTTTATCTATAACTTCTAAAGGTTTATGTTTTTGATTATCTTCGATAACCAACTTACCATTTAAATATTTTTCACTAGTTAAATTACCTCTTTTAATTGAATTAATTATTTCATATTTACTAAAATGCATTGTAAAAGAATCTATATCTGCTAAAGAATTCGGACTATATCCAAAAGCTATATCTAACTTTCTAATATCTATAAATGAGTAATCACCAACTCTTGCCATTAATGCTAAGAAAAATTTTTGTTCATCTTGTTTTTTCATATGTACCACTCCATAACCTCATTTAAAATGAGATTTTATTCTACCATAAAGGAAACATTTTGTCAAATTATCTACTTTAATATTCTTTTTAAACTCATATCTTGACAAACATTATTTATTTGACCTAATGTTTTAACCAATTCTTTTCTTTTATTTATAAGTTCATCATCACAAGTTAACATAGATTCATCAAATATTTTTTCTTCAATATTACTTACATTATTTATTAAATTACCTTTAACCAAAACAGCATTACCATCTAATTTAGAATTGCTAATAGATAAATTATCACCATTTATAGATATATCTAATGCATTTACATTAGTATTATTTAAAGATACATTCTTGCCACTAAAAGAAACATTACTATTTTTTAAAAAGTTAAATTTATCTCCGATAGTTAAATCATTAATATTCAAAACATCACGAGCACCAAAACTTATCTTTCTAATACCAAGATTTGGAATATCTAATCCATCTATTAAAATATTATCAGCAACTAAAAACATGGATAATACTGTTTCAATATTAGAATTTTTAATCTTTAAATAACCATCTACTTTAACAAATCGATTTGCAAAAAACTTACAATTTCTAAATAAAACAGAAACATTGTCAAAACCATATATATCATGAGTAATTTCTAATCCATCAAATACATAAAATATTTCTTTATCTAAATCGTACTTTTTTGCAAGTCTAGTATTTTTACCACTATTATAATTAAACAAAAATAAATCTTTATTTAAACTTTTTTTACCTACATAACAAACTATCATATTATCATATTCTATAGCTTTACCTAAATTACCAGTTATATTATCCAGTGCTATTTTTCTTTCTAAATCTTCAAGTATTTTCATCATTTTAACCACCCAAGTTCTATTAAAACACAATCCAAAATAAAAGTCAACTATATAAGTCAACTTTATCTTCCTCTTCCATTATTTAAATATTCTTCACTATATTTTATAACATCAGCTTCTTTAATACCAGTAATTTTTTCAATATCATCAAAGCTAATTCTATTTTTATATCTTACATATAAAACAATAGCTAAAGCAAGAACATCACCATAAATATATCGTAAATCATTATATTCTTCACTTCTTGCAGTAATTCTTACTGCTTTAATAACATCAGTTTTAACACCTGTATTAAGTTTAGCTTTATAATCTTTAAGCAATTGACGTTCCAATCTATTAAGTAAAACCCGAACTGATTTATTATCAATATCATCATATAAATAACTAACACCAGAAAAATCATAACCAAATTTTTTCCTAAACAAAGCCTTTTCTTCATCATTAAATAGTTTATCTATATAATATAAAATCGCAGTTTTTTCTCCTTCATTAAATCGCTCAAATAAACCCTTACAAGTTGGAACATCTAAAACATCAGATACTAAAAATCTTTTTATTCTTGTTTGAACAACATACTTTAAGTGTTTTGCTTCAATCCTTAATAAATTTTCATTATAAACATACTTTCTTGTAAATAAATATCTATCATATTTATCTAATCCTTTTAAAGCAGAATTAATTCTTTGTAAGAATTCTTCATCATTTTCTTGGTCTCCTTTATATTTTGCAAAAATTTCAACTAAAGATTTATGTTTTTTATTTTCTTTTGAACCATTTAATATATCTAGATAAACTTTTCTAATAACACCGTTTTGTCTTGTCTTTGCAACAATATATTCCTTAGATAAATCACTCCCAAATAAATTATAGATATAAGATTGTCCGAACGCATCCATTGAATTAATACGCATTTTTATAACATCAATATCTCTCGTATCTTTAACAAAATCAAATATTGTTACAAACTTTCCACCATTTTTTAATATATTAAGTTCTCTTTTTAGTTTTCGCATTATACTATTTCTAATTATTTCTTGTGTTTCATCATCAACCATATAAAGTGATGTGTAATCACTACCAAATCTTTTTTGTAAAATATCTATATCTTCATTAGATAAAGTTTTTACCACTCTAGTAACTAATTGTTTATCTTCAGAAAAACAATCAAAGAATAATTTATATGTATCTAAACTTTTCTTTCTACTTAAATTAAATCTTCGTATCCTAACTGAATCTTTTAATTTTCTAATAGTTTTTTTATTTCTGTCAAGTTCTTCAGAAGTTAATACTTCAATTGGTTCCATTTTATCAATGGTATATTCTTTTAAAAGTAATTCTCTTTCTAAAGGTTTTAAAGTATTAACTAAAGAGACAATATTTACACCAGATGTTGCAATATAATCTTTCAAAGGCTTCTTGTATAAATCTTTAAATATTATATTCATTATATATTTTCTAGTTGAATTATTTATAGCTTCACTAGTTTTGCCATATACTTCATTTAACATTCTTTTTTGTTCTGGTGTTAAATTATTTACGACATACAAAATTACATTTTTATCTACACCCACAAAACTATTAAAAAATTCATCCTTTAAATCCACTTTAAATCCCACCTATATTATAATGTATCAATATTCTTTTGTTTTTCTTGAATCATTGGTAAATAAATATTTTCAAGAATTTTTACTCCTTCTTCAGTAGTTGCTTCACCTCTAAAGGTTAGGTTTGGTCCTGTATTACTTGCACGAACTAAAGCCCAGCCATTAGTATATGTTATTCTTACTCCATCTATATCATTAAATGGGTAATTATGTTCCTTTGCATATTTTTTAATTTCTTCCACAACCATAAATTTCTTATTATCACTACATGGTATTTTTATTTCTGGTGTAGAATAATACTTCGGAAACTCTTTTATAATCTTACTCAATTTTGCACTAGTTTTACTCAAGATTTCTAAAAGCCTTAAAGCTGCATAAATAGCACTGGCACAATCAGCATCTTTATCCCTGAAATATAAGTGCCCTGAGTATTCTCCACCAAATGGCAAATTATCTTGATGAGTTTTAAATTCAGTATATGAAGCCCCAGTTCTATAGCATAAAGAATTTCCACCCCAAGATGTAATCATATCATCTAATGATTTTGAACATTTAATGTCATATAAGAAAGTTTTGTTTTGAACTCTCGGTAACATATCCTTAATATATATAAGCATCAAATATTCAATTGGAAGTACTTCGCCATTTTCCATAACTACACCAATTCTATCACCATCACCATCAAAAGCTACACCAAAATCTGCCCTATGTTGTTTTACAGCAGCTTGAAGCATTTTCATATTTTCTAAAACTGCTGGATCTGGATGATGATTTGGAAAATTACCATCTGGTATATCATTAATATACACCGGACTACAAAAAGATGTGTCAAATACTTTTCTAACAATATATGATGTTGCACCATTCCCTGGATCAATTACAATCTTTCTTTTATTTTTACCATACTTTATTGAATACTTTAGATATTCTATGTATTTATCAGTAATATTGGTATTGGTTATTTTACCTTGACCATTTTTAAATTCACCTTTTAAAGTATAAGCTTTGAAATCATCAATCATTTCTCCGCGAGCATTAATCATTCCATCAAATGAAAACTTAAATCCATTATCATCTTTTGGATTATGACTTGCAGTTACCATAATACCAGGCATTCCATTTATATATCTTGCATAATAATTCATCGGAGTTGTTGTAAAACCAAGGCTAATGATATTAATACCACTAGAAATTAAACCCTTGATTAGATTTTGAGTCAAAGACTCACTTGATAACCTATTATCGTGAGAAACAATACACGTATCTTTGTTATATTTTTCTTGTAAATAAGAACCATAACTTTTTCCAATTGTAAAAGCAGTTTGTTCATTTATTTCTGTTGGATATACTCCGCGGATATCATATGCTCTGAATATTTCTTCATTTAAATTGTTCATAAAATCATTCCTTTATTATTGCTTCAAGGGCAAGCTTAATCATATTATTTAATGATGTTTGTCTTTGTTCAATTGTTAAAACAACATTACTATATTTAGAATCAACTACTGTTGCAATTGCAGTTGCTTTTCTTCCCATACTATTTGCTATATGAATTAAACCAAAAGCCTCCATTTCTTCACCAAGAATATCTAAATTTTTGGGAATTCTTCCAAGAACTCTTTCAAAATCAATATATGGACCAAAAACATCCATAGTTGTAAGCATTCCAACATGAAGATTACCATTTAAGCTAAGTTCATTTGCAGCTTCCATTACATTTTTGTTTAGTGAAGGATCAGCAACAACAATTCTTTCGCGATAATTATTAAAAGTATAAGCAAAATTTGATTCACTATAAACTTTATCACTTAAAATCATATCATTAATATTTGCCTTCGGACTTACTGCACCACATGTACCAATTCTAATAATTTTTTCAACATTAAAATAATGGAATAATTCAAAAGCATAGATACCCATACTTGGCATACCCATACCAGAACCCATTACTGTAACCTTTTTTCCTTTATAAAAGCCAGTAAATCCAAGCATATTTCTAACACTTGTTACGCATTTTGCATCATCTAAGAAATTTTCTGCAATATACTTTGCCCTTAATGGGTCCCCGGGCATCAACACTAATTGTGCTATATCACTTTTGTCTTTAACTTCAATGTGTATTGGATTTTCACCTAAAAACATTTTATTCACCACTTTCCTATAATCATAATTTTACCAAAAAACATTAAATATTACTAGTACTTAATCAAAATTTTTACAAAAACAAGGAAAAAGGAAAGTAAGTTTATACTCTCCTTCTAATTTATTCAACAAAATTAGTAAGTTCTTCTTCAAAACAATCTTTATAATTGTATTCAACATACTTTTTGTTGCGATTTATAAACGTATCTGTGATAGGTATTAAAGTGTAATTTTTTAAAATTACATATTTGTAAGTAAATGTTAATACCTCATCATAGTGTCTACTTATCATATCCATTTTTAAGGTAGTTGTTATTTTTTTGCTATCTTTGTAGTAGTCCACTACTTCATAAAATGCTTTGTCTGTTCGTATAATTCTATCATTATAGACATTTAATATTTTTTCTCCTTCATAGTTTCCTTCCACTTTTGTTTTAGTAAATGGATAGAATTTTTTGTCATACCAACTATCGAATGGTATTGTTAAAACATAAATTATATCATCTTTTACCATATGAAGATTAAAAATTAAATCATAATCTAATTTTTCTTGATATAATTGCATAGTATAAGAATCATAAAATTTTTTTAAAGCGTAGTTTGCATTTAAAAACATGTTGTAACTATTTTCAATTTTATTATCAGTGTTTGTATCATAAATTGAGTAGTATTCATCAGTGTTGGTGTAAAATTGGATGTCAGCTCCATACGGAATACCAATGTTTACTATCTTTAAATCAGATGGAATATCATAAACGCTTCGATAACTTAGCTCATTTTTAGTAAGTTTATCTGGATTAAAGATGTATGCAGTATTGTTTGAAACAAATGTATATTCACTAAAGTATGTACTTTCATTTAAAACATCTCCGCTGATGAATTTTTTATAATCAGATACATTTTTGTTGCTATTCTTTGCTGCTTCTTCTGCTAAAGATAGTTTCGTGTTTGAATTATCTTTAGGTTCTTTATTTGTATTTGTTTGTTTTCTTGTTATTAAGAAAATACTTAGTACTGCAGCTAGTAGTAAAATTACTATACCAATTATTAATATCTTTTTATTTTTCATACATCACCATTTTTCGATATAACCATCTGTTTTTTTAGTGTACATATCATCGGTGATTATTTTATATTTTTCTCCTTTGTAGTCATCTGAAAATCCATTGTAAGCTTTGTAGATTTCATTAGTTTCAGTATCGTATACTCTCTCATAACCAAGGGTTGCATCACTTTGTTTTTGACTCATTATATCATATGATGCACTACGTTTTTCCCAAGAATCCATGATCCCATCAGATATTTCATTACATATTTTTCTAACATCATTAAAGTTTTTCATTACTGCATCTTGTTCTTTGTTGAAAGCTGAAATAAAACTATCAGTAAATTCTAAAGAACCAGAAACAGTATTCAAAACATCTTCCCAATCGACGAATTCATCTTTTGGTGCAGTAATAAATATTGCATCATATACACTTAAGTAATAAATATCAACTTTTTCTGTAGATAGAAAATCTTTTGATACATAATATGGACCTGCATCAAATACATATGCTGTAAATAAGCCTTCAGCATCCTTGCCTGCTTCATCTTTAAATGATGCCCGTAAAATATCACCGCCGATAATACCAGATCCAAGATTATCTATTACTGTAAAATCGGTGATTGTTGGGAAAGTAAACGTTGCTGTGTTATTTAATTTTCCATTTTCATTAAATATTTTATAAAAACCTTCAGTTGTTTTTTCTTCAATAACTGCGGTTTTTGCAAACATACTATCTGGATAGAATTTTTGTTGCCATTCTTTGGCTTCTTGTGATTTGTTATAACCTTCAGTTTTAAAATTGAAGAAAAATTGATATGTTGGATTTTCAGGATTGTAAGCTCTGATAGTGTAATGAATGTAATCTCCGATTGTATCAACTTTCCACCCCTTAGGAATTTTTAATGAAAACTCATTAGTTTTGTAATTTTCAAATTCTACCTTGCTAGCTTCATTTTTAACAATTTTTACTTTACCACTGTTAGTTTTAATTACATCATTGGATTTTGTTTTATTACTTCCACTTGTAAGAAGTATCGCTGCTACTACTAAAATAACTATACCTAATATAACCCCACCTATAAGAAATATTTTTTTCTTGTCTTTCATTTTTTCCTCCACTTTACTTAATTATAAATTATTTATTATTAAAAGTAAATAGAAATTAGCAAATTAACAATGAACAGAATAATCTTGAGAGTCAAAAGAATCAATAAATGAACTTGTTACTTCATAATTTGTTGATGGAAAATATTTTGGCAAAACGGGATAAACAGTAATTAATTTTTTGTTGGTTTTGTTAAAAATATAAATACTTTCGTTGTATACTTTAATTTTGATGTTTTTCTTACGAAGTTTATGATTTAAATATTTACGAAAGTCACCTTGATAATATGTGATGTTTTTTCCGTATTTTTCAACGTTATGAATTAATCCGTTGTGATTTTTAATAATTCCAAGTCTTTGTCTTATTCTATATTTCGCATGATTTGTTATTTTTTTCTTTGTCATATTACATCCCTTTCTATTTTATTTTTAAAAAAATCACCATAAAGGTGACTTTAATTGTTGTTTAAGTAATTATCATCGATATTATCTATTACATCATCAACATTATCAACTTCATCATCCACTATTTCATCATAATCATCATAATCATCTTCTACACTTACTTTAACTTTGGCATCCCCTACAATTTCAACACCCATTTCTTTTTCAATATCAAGCTTTACTTGGTCATTTTCAATAAACACGTTAGATACCGTAGGCTGTTTTAGGCAACGAACGATAATTTCACTAGCGTTATTCATGTTTCCATCATTTCTAAGAGGTACATTCATCTTGTCACTATACGAAAAGTTTTTTGTTGTAACTGCAGTTTTTTTATCATCGTCAAATGAGTACCAAACGTTAACATCAAATGAGCCATTTACTACGACTTGACCATTTTGTCCTTTTAATCCGTTAAATGAATGATTTATAACCCAGCAACCCAAGATTGTGTTTGGTTTTTCTTCAGGGGTTAACAAAAAATTTGCATTGTTTGTTTTTTTAGCTTTGCCAATGACTGCTTTTGTAACGATTTCTTTGAAACTAGACATATTTATCACACTCCTAATTAAGTATATGCAAAATATTTTGCAAAAGTACATAGAATTTGATATACTTAAAGTGGTGATATAAATGAAGGATGAATGTTTATTTTGTAAAATTGTAAGAAAGGAAGTACCTGCAAAAATTGTGTACGAAGACGATGATATATTAGCAATGCTCGATGCTTTTCCAGATACTGATGGACATGTACTTGTCATACCTAAAAAACACTATGATGATATTTATGAAGTTCCAAGTGATATTTTAGATAAAATGTTTAATGTAGGAAAAGTAATTACTAAAAAACTTATGACGAAACTAGATAAAAATGCTTTAACATTTCTCATAAATTACGGAGATGCCCAAGCAATAAAACATATACACTTACACTTGTTACCGGATTTCATGCACAAAGTGCACAGACTATCCAAAGATGAAGTATATGATTTATTAAATAAGGATTAGTTATGGCAAGAAGAAAAGTTAAGAAAAAAATTATTCGCAAAATTATATGTTTGCTATTGATTGGTGTGATAGCTTTAGCCGGATATGAAGGATACAAACACTTCGACAACAAAGAAAGTATCAAAGATTCACCAATTAATAATGTATTTAATAATAAGAATTCCAAAGAACCAAAGGAAAAAGTTCCTGAAGAATATAAGATTAGTCTCCTTGCAACTGGCGATGGGCTAATACATAGTGTAATATACCGTTCTTACGATAAAGGCAATGGTGTTTATGATTTTACCGATGCTTTGAAATATGTTAAGGATATTGTAAAAAAATATGATATAGCATATTATAATCAAGAAACGCCAACAGGAGATGCATCAATTGCATATTCTGGGTACCCAATGTTTTACACACCAAGTGCTTATATCGATGCTATGAAGGATGCAGGTTTTAATACCGTATCTCTTGCTTCGAACCATTCTCTTGATAAGGGTGAAAAAGGTATACTTAACACAGTAAAGTATTTTAAAGGAACTAACCTATTATACAACGGAATGAGTGATTCAGAAGATAATAGAAATAATTTTATCATTAAAGAGAAAAATAATATAACTTACACTATGTTATCTTATACAACTTTAACAAACGGACTTCAAGTTCCATCTGGCAAAAGTTATCTTCTAAACCTTTATGATAAAGAACAAGTTAAGAAAGATATTGAGGCTGTACGAGATAAAGTCGATATACTTATAGTCGCCATGCACTGGGGAGTCGAGTATCAAAATACTCCGAATAAAGAACAAACCGAAATTGCGAATTATCTATCAAGCCTAGGCGTGGATATTATAATTGGGAATCACCCACACATATTACAACCAATCACAAAAATCAATAATACAATAGTTATGTATTCTTTAGGAAACTTTATTTCAAACCAATATGGTGGTTCAAATGGTGATTGGAACAAATTAATTGGCTTTATGGCCACACTTGATATAACTAAAACTGTAAATCCAGATAATAGTAGCAAAATAGAAATTTCAAACCTTGGGGGCGAACTTATTTTTACTAAATACACTGGAAATCCCACAACCACTGCAGTTCATTATGACCATACTGTAATTCCGTTCTCAAAGATGAATGACAATAGATATTTAAAAGACTATAGACGATTGTATGAGAAATATTCTAATGTTCTTACTAGTATGGGAACGGAACTAAATATAGCCCCCCTACCTTAAATAATGTGCTCTTTCTCACGAAAGAGCTTTTCTGTTTCATAGGGATTTCTCCCTCCACAGACCAGATTCGGATTCTGCCAACCCTACTTATTTTTTGTTTAATTAATTTATTATTTTTCAATTTAATATAAGTTCAACTGCTTTAATAAAATTTTAATTCCTTCGTTTTTTATGTTTATACTTGCGTTTATGTCTCTATCATGATGTGCGTAACACTTCGGGCAAATCCATTCACGAACACTTATATCTTTGAGTGTTTTATTTTGATATCCACAATCACTACAAACTTGGCTGCTTGGAAAATATCTATCAATTTTAATTACTTTCTTTCCCTGCCACTTAGCCTTATATGACATAGTTTCTATAAAATTAGTAAATGGAACATCCTTAAGCTTAACTGCAATACTCTTGGTTTGATACATTTTTTTTACATCCAAGTCCTCAGTTACAACGACATCATTCTCTTGTAAGATTCTTTTAACAATCTCACAAATTTGAGTTTTTCGTTTGTTTTTTAAGCTTCGGTAAAACTTTTGAATCTTAATAATTACTTTTTCACGATTTCTACTTCCTTTGGTAGATCTAGATAAGGCACGGTGCAATCCTTTTAATCGTTGTTCATTAATGTTGATTTCATTTTTATATTTTTTACCATCACTTGTTACTATATAATTTTTTATACCTAAGTCTATACCTAAGATTTTTTCACATTTGTTTTCAGGAACTTCGATGGACATTTCTACGAGCAAACTGACATAAAATTTATTAGCAACCTTAGACACAGTTGCAGACTTTATTTTTCCGTTGATGCTGGAAAGTTTTTTATATCCGCGAATTGTCACACTTTTAAGCCTTGGTAAAATGACTATTCTGTCTTTTAAATTAAGACGAATACTATAATATTTTATATTACCCCACGTTTTTAGTTCATTATTGGTTGTGTATGATTCTTTATTGTACTTACTTTTATAATTAGGATATTTACCTTCTTTAATCATAGATTTAAATGTATCATCTAGATTAAAGATTGTAGTCATCAAAGAGCAATGATCAACTTCTTTAAGCCAAGGATATTCATCTTTAAGTTTCCTCAGAGACTTCATTTGCATATATGGACTAACTATTCTTTTATAAGTTTCATAAGTTTTGATTTTTTCTTCTAAAAAGTGGTTATGAATAAATCTAACTGAACCAAGATTTTGATTAATTAAACGCTTTTGTTCTAAAGTTGGGTCCATTCTAAATTTATATGCTTTATATATAATCATTTTACTCATCCTTTCTGTATAAATAAAGGCATTAAACCTTTATTTAGTATGCTTCGTATTTTAAATCAGTTATTGCTACTCTGAAAGAATCAAAGAATTCAAATCCAAAGAAACCTTCATCAACATAATAAGAAACATCTCCAAGTTCACTTGTCTTGTTTAAATTTAAATCTTTGTGACACCTTATTATGCCATCTGTTATAATAAAACCTACTTTACTTCGTATTAATTCTTTGTTTAAAAAATCAATAAAGTAATACTTATCTTTGAATTTTTCATATAATTCAGACGCTCTTTCGAAAGTGATAACATTTCTGATTGTAGTTATGTCCACATTCATCACCATTCCTTTCAAACCAAATGCTTAATTTTGACATTTCTCATATCAAAACGATATCTTCCTGCCATGGTCAAAGTTATACGATCAACTCCATCAAAAGTTAAAATTATATTGCATAGTTCTTGAACTTCATGACAATCTCTTGGTAATTCAAATTTTAAAACATCATTTAAAGAAACATGAATATCTCTACCAATAAAATCAAAAAAATCATTGATAAACAAAGTCAGTAACTTCTTATCAGAGAAGATTCTATAAACAATTTCTATGTTTCTATGCCTTAGGCCATTAGCAAGCTTATAGACTTCCAAGCTAATCACCTCCCTTCAAAGACGCTATTATATAGTTATTTTCTAAATATGCAAGCAGTTCGACAAACGTCGACAAAAGTTTCAAAAAACACTTTACATCAATCGTGTAAAGTGTACAAATTTTTACATATAAAAAGATGCTTATTCAGCATCTTCTTCAATAACTTCTTCAGTTTCAATATCAACATCATCAGCTAAATCATCGTTATCCATCAATTTCTCTTCAAGAACTTCTTGAGCATCATCACTTAATAAATCCTTTTCAAGTTCAATTCCAATATTATTATATTGACTATATCCTGTACCAGCAGGTATTAACTTACCAATAATAACATTTTCTTTTAAACCTTGTAATTTATCAACTTTTCCATGAATTGCAGCATCAGTTAAAACTCTAGTTGTTTCTTGGAATGATGCAGCAGATAAGAATGAATCAGTTTCTAGTGATGACTTAGTAATACCAAGCATTATTGGATTACCTTTTGCAGGAGTTCCACCAGCCATAATGACAGGTTTATTTCCTTCAGTAAATTCTCTTAGTGATACTGCAAGACCTTCAACAAAGTCTGTATCTCCAGCATCAGTAATTCTTACCTTATTTATCATACGTTTACAAATAATTTCAATGTGTTTATCTGAAATATCAACACCTTGTAATTTATAAACTTTTTGAACTTCTTTCAAAATATATTCTTGAGCAGTAAGTGGATCTGTTACAGCAAGTAATTCCTTAGGTGAAATAACACCTTCAGTTAATTTATCACCAGCTTCAACAACATCTCCGATAGATACTCTAACTTTCATGTTGTAATTTGTAACGTGTTCTCTACAACCAGCTTCGTTTTCAATAGTAATTGTATGTTTACCATTATTTTCTTCAATACCGATAACTTTACCAGATACTTCCGCAATAGTAGCTTTTCCTTTTGGAATACGTGCTTCAAATAATTCTTCAACTCTTGGAAGACCTTGAGTAATATCATCACCTGATGCAACACCACCGGTGTGGAATGTACGCATTGTAAGTTGGGTACCTGGTTCACCAATTGATTGAGCAGCCATAATACCAACAGCTTCACCCTTTTCAACCAAGTTACCAGTTGCAAGGTTACGTCCATAGCATTTTTGACAAACACCATTTTGTGCCTTACATGTTAGAACACTTCTAATTTCAACCTTTTTAATACCAGCTTTAGTAATTTTGATAACAGCATTTTCGTTAATTAATTCTCCAGCTTCAACAATAACTTCTTTTGTTTCTGGATTAACTATTCTCTTAGATGCAAATCTACCTAAAATACGTTCAGCAAGTGGTTCAATAACTGAGTTATCTTTTTCATTAAGTAAGTCGTATACTACAAGTCCTTGATGAGTACCACAATCATAATCTTTAACAATTATATCTTGAGCAACATCAACAAGTCTTCTTGTTAAGTATCCTGAGTCTGCAGTTCTTAACGCTGTATCGGCATCTCCCTTACGAGAACCATGAGTTGATAAGAAGAATTCAGACACAGACAAACCTTCAATAAATGATGATGTAATTGGGATTTCTACAGTTGAACCATCAGGTTTAGCCATTAACCCACGCATACCAGCAAGTTGGGTAAAGTTTGAAATCTTACCACGAGCACCTGAGTTCATCATCATGAATAATGGATTATCGAAGTCATTTTCACTGATTTCTTTAAGTTCGTTCTTAACATCATCAGTAGCTTTTGTCCAAACTTCAATAACACTTTGATATCTTTCTGCATCAGTAATTAAACCTCTTTGATATTGTTTATTAATTTTATCTACTTTAGCTTTAGCGGCATCAATTATTTCTTCTTTATGTTTACTTCTTACAACATCTGCAATAGATACTGTAATACCAGCAATAGTGGAATATTTGAAACCTAAATTCTTTAATTTATCAAGCATAATAGATGTTTCAGTTGTTTTATATCTTTTAAATACTTGAGCAATTAATTGACCTAAAGTTTTTTGAACAAATGGAGTAACTAGTTCCATTTTAGCAATTTCTTCAGGAATATTAGCACCCATTGGTAAGAAATATTTATCCGGAGTAACTCCTTCTATATTTGCTTTAGTTCCTTCTTCTACATATGGATATGTATCAGGTAATATTTCATTGAATTTTAACTTACCAACAGTTGTAACTAAATATTTTCCTCTTTGTTCATCAGTAAATAATTTATATTTAAATGAATTAACTGGAATAGCAATTCTTGTATGTAGAGTTATTTCTTTTCTTTCATATGCCATTAAAGCTTCATTAGGGTCTTTATAAACGTGACCTTCGTTAGCTTCCCCTGCATATTCAATAGTTAAATAACAGTTACCAAGTACCATATCTTGACTTGGTGTAACAATTGGTTTTCCATCTTTTGGATTCAAAATATTATTAGCACTAAGCATTAATATTCTAGCTTCAGCTTTTGCTTCTTCAGAAAGTGGAATATGGATAGCCATTTGGTCACCATCGAAATCTGCATTAAATCCTGCACAAACTAGTGGATGTAATCTAATAGCTTTTCCCCCAACTAAAACTGGTTCAAATGCTTGAATACCAAGTCTATGTAATGTCGGAGCTCTGTTTAATAATACTGGATGTTCAGTAATTACATCTTCAACAATATCCCAGATTGATTCATCTCTTGATTCGATTAATTTCTTAGCACCTTTAATATTGTGAGCTAAACCTCTTTCAACGATACCATTTATTACATGTGGCTTAAATAGTTCAATAGCCATCTCTTTTGGTAAACCACATTGATGCATCTTTAAATTTGGTCCAACAACGATAACAGAACGACCAGAATAGTCAACTCTCTTACCTAATAAGTTTTGACGGAAACGTCCTTGTTTACCTTTTAACATACTAGATAAACTCTTTAACGGTCTATTACTTGCTGCAGTAATACTTCTTCCTCTTCTACCATTATCAAATAATGAGTCAACAGCTTCTTGAAGCATACGTTTTTCATTTTGAACAATAATAGTTGGAGCACCAAGTTCTAGTAATTTTTTTAAACGATTATTTCTATTAATAATTCTACGATATAAATCATTTAAATCGCTAGTTGCAAATCTACCACCATCAAGTTGAATCATCGGTCTTAGTTCAGGTGGAATAACTGGTAAAACATCAAGTACCATCCATTCAGGTTTATTTCCAGATTCTTGGAATGCAACTAAACAATCAAGTCTTTTAACAAGACGAATTCTTTTTTGTCCAGTTGTATTTTCAAGTTCTTTTCGTAAATCTTCAACTTCTTTATCAATATCAACTTGTTTTAATAATTCTTTAATAGCTTCAGCACCCATACCTACTTTGAATGTATTTCCATACTTTTCATAATAAGCACGATATTCTTTATCAGATAAAGTTTGTTTAACTTCTAAAGGAGCTTTACCAGGATCAATTACTACATAACTTACGAAATATAATACTTCTTCCAAATCTCTTGGAGACATATCTAGGACAAGTCCCATTTTAGAAGGAACACCTTTAAAGAACCATATGTGAGAGCAAGGAGCAGCAAGTTCAATGTGCCCCATTCTTTCTCTTCTTACCTTTGAACGTGTTACTTCAACACCACAACGGTCACATACGATATTTTTATATCTTAATCTTTTGTACTTACCACAAGAACATTCAAAATCCTTAGTTGGTCCAAAAATCTTTTCACAGAATAATCCATCTCTTTCAGGTTTTAGGGTACGATAATTGATTGTTTCAGGTTTTTTAACTTCACCATAAGACCAAGAACGTATCTTTTCTGGTGATGCAATACTTACCTTAATACCTTTAAATTTACTAACATCTATCATTATTCTTCACCTTCCCCTTCATCTAAGATATCTTTTTCTTCTTCAATATCTCCTGGAAATTCTAAATCATCTAATGAATCTTCTTCATCGTCTAAATCTTCATCATAGTCATCATAACTATCCAATTCTTCATTAACTACATTATCTTTATTTAATTCTTTTGTAGTTACATCTATTTCATCAATTCTAAATGCATCATTATCATCTTCATCTTCTTCGATGTCTTTGAATTCTAATACATTATCATCATTATCAATTACTTGAACATCTAAACCAAGTGCTTGGAATTCCTTAACTAGTACTCTAAATGATTCAGGAACACCAGCTTGATCAATGACTTTACCTTTAACTAAAGATTCATAAACCTTTACACGACCTACGATATCATCAGCTTTAACAGTTAAGATTTCTTGTAATACATGTGATGCACCATAAGCATATAATGCCCAAACTTCCATTTCTCCGAAACGTTGTCCACCAAATTGAGCTTTACCACCTAGAGGTTGTTGAGTAACAAGTGAATAAGGTCCTGTTGCTCTAGCATGTAGTTTATCATCAACCATGTGGTGTAGTTTTACCATATACATAACCCCAACATTGATTCTATGATCAAATGGTTCTCCAGTTCTACCATCATGAAGCACTACTTTTCCATCTGGTTCCATTCCTGCTTCTTTCATTTCTTCAGAAATATCTTCCCATGTTGCACTATCAAATACTGGAGTAGCATAATGAACGCCTAACTTTTTACCAGCCATACCTAAGTGTAATTCTAAGATTTGTCCAATATTCATACGTGATGGAACACCTAATGGGTTAAGCATAACATCTACAGGTCTACCATCTGGTAAATAAGGCATATCTTCTTCAGGAAGTACTAAAGAAATAACCCCTTTATTACCGTGACGACCAGACATCTTATCCCCTACTTGTATCTTACGTTTTTGAATAATATATACTCTTATTATCTTAGATACACCTGCAGGAAGTTCATCACTATTTTCTTTTGTATAAACTTTAACATCATGAACGATACCACCAGCACCATGTTCTACACGTAGTGATGTATCTCTTACTTCACGAGTCTTTTCACCAAATATAGCATGTAATAATTTTTCTTCACTAGTAAGTTCTTGCATACCTTTTGGTGTAACTTTACCTACTAGAATATCACCATCTCTTACTTCAGTACCAATTCTTACAATACCATCAGCATCAAGATTCTTACGAGCATCTTCCCCAACATTTGGAATATCTCTTGTAATTTCTTCAGGTCCAAGTTTTGTATCACGACAATCAATATCGTAATGTGATATATGAAGTGATGTATAAACATCATCTTTTACTAATCTTTCATTTAAGATTACTGCATCTTCGTAATTATAGCCTTCAAATGTCATGAATGCTACAGTTAAGTTTTTACCTAAAGCAAGTTCACCCATGTCAGTTGATGGACCATCAGCAATAACTTGTCCGCGTTTTATGGCATCTCCAGCTTTAACAATTGGATGATGATTAATACAACTTGATGCATTACTTCTTTCATAATTTGCTAAATGATATGTATCTTTACCACCAGCAGTTTTAACTATAATCTTTAAGCCATCAGCATATTCAACTACACCATCTGCTTTAGCAACAATAGTTGAACCAGAATCTCTTGCAGCAATACATTCTACACCTGTTCCAACAATTGGAGCTTCACAAGTAAGTAAAGGTACTGCTTGACGTTGCATGTTTGCACCCATCAAAGTTCTGTGGGCATCATCGAATTCAAGGAATGGAATACAACTTGTTGTAATAGCAACAACTTGACTTGGAGCAACATCGACATAATCAATTTTTTCTCTTTTCACATAGATTGTATCACCATTATATCTTGCAACTACTTCCTTATCAACAATTCTATTATCATCATCTAACTTAACAGCAGCTTGACTAATAGCATGTCCTTTTTCTTCATCAGCAGTTAAATAAACTACTTCATTAGTTACAACACCATCAACAACTTTATGATATGGAGTCATAATGAAACCATAATCATTAATCTTAGCATAACCAGCAAGTGATGTAATAAGACCAATGTTTTGTCCTTCTGGTGATTCAATCGGACAAATACGACCATAGTGAGATGCATTAACGTCACGAACATCCATACCAGCACGTTCACGAGATAAACCTCCAGGTCCTAAACTTGATAAACGTCTCTTATCAGTAAGTTCTGCTATTGGGTTAATTTGATCCATGAATTTAGATAATTGTGAAGAACCAAAGAATTCTTTTAAAGCTGCAGTTACTGGTCTAATATTAATTAATGTTTTAGGTGTAACAGTATCTAATTCTTGAGTAGTCATTCTTTCACGAATAACTCTTTCCATTCTTGCCATACCAATTCTAAATTGATTTTGAATAAGTTCACCAACTTGACGAACACGACGATTTCCTAAGTTATCAATTTCATCATCGCTACCAATATTTTCATGAAGTCCAATATAATAACTTAATGATGCATAAACATCAGGAATAGTTAGACGTCTAACATCAATGCTTGGGTCAATTCCAATAATATTAATAGTTTTTTTACTATCTTCTGGATCTACTACTTTAACTACTTGAGCAGTCTTATAGTCATCCAATTCTTCATTAATTAAAAGTTCTTTAACATTTAATCCTTTTTCAAAATAAGGTCTTAATTTTTCTAAAACTTCACTAGTAAGTTTATCACCAGCATTAGCTAAAACATTATCACCATCAATTAATGGTTCAGCAAGTGTTAAACCTTCTAATCTATCTAAGATATTTAATTTCTTATTAAATTTATAACGTCCAACTTTAGCTAAATCATAACGAAATCTATCAAAGAATCTTGTAATTAATTGGTTCTTTGAAGAATCTAATGTTGCTGGTTCACCAGGTCTTAGTTTTTCATAAATTTCAATTAATGCTTCATCTGTATTATTAGTACTATCTTTTTCTAATGTATTCTTAATATAATCATTATCACCAAAAAGACTAATAATATCATCATCACTAGATAAACCTAAAGCTCTTAAGAATGTAGTAACTGTAACTTTTCTAGTTCTATCAATTCTTACATATAAAACATCTCTAGCATCTGTTTCATATTCAAGCCATGTACCCTTATTAGGTATTAATTCACCACTTAAGATATGACGTCCATTCTTATCGATTTCTTTTTTGAAATATACACTTGGACTTCTTACTAATTGGGAAACAATTACACGTTCTGCCCCATTAATAATGAATGTTCCAGCTTCAGTCATAAGTGGCATGTCTCCAAGAAATATAGTTTGTTCTTTTACTTCACCAGTTTCATGAATGTAAAGACGTGCTTCAACCTTTAATGGAGCAGCATAGTTAACCATTCTTTCCTTAGCTTCCTTAACTGAATATCTTGGTTCATCAAAATAATAATCACCAAATTCTAAAGATATATTACCAGTAAAGCTTTCAACTGGAAATAAGTCATCAAATATTTCTTTGATACCAGTATCTAAGAATTCTTGGTATGATTTCTTTTGAACTTCCAATAAATCATTCAATTCTAAAACGTTTTTCGTTTTTGAAAAACATCTTCTTTCACGATAGTCACCAAATTTTTTTACTTTATAAGCCATGATATCACCCCATACACAATTTTTTTAAGACTATTTCTTCGCTTTTTTTATTTAAAAAATAAATACGTCACCAATTTAAAATTGTAAAGCCAAATTAAAGATTTGTCAATCAATTTTTGCACAAAAGACAAAAAAACCTTTACTTTTAGCTACAACTTCAACTTTATAACACTCATCCATTATCTTTTTAATAGATTTAGCACCTTGATCTTTATTAATAACAAACCAAAGCTCACCACCATCTTCAAGATGTCCCTTTGCATTAGCTAAGATGTCTAATACAACATCTTTACCAGCTCTAATCGGAGGATTAGTAATTATATATTTATATTTATTTTTTACACTTTCATACGCATTACTTATAAATGCACGTCCCTTAACATTGTTAAGTTTTATATTTCTTTCACTTAAATGAACTGCTCTTTTATTAACATCAACTAAGTCAATGCAACAACCAAGTACTCCACCAATAACAATCCCCATATATCCATAACCACAACCTACATCAAGCAAATTGCAATCTTCTTCTCTGGTGTTAACCAGTTTCAAAAAACTTTCCACCAAAAACCTAGATGCATAATCTATTTTGTTCTTAGCAAAAACACCATTATCACTCAAAAAAATAAATGGTTTACCATTATATATATAAGACAACTCTCTTATCTCACTTTTTAAATTATCGTTGTTTGTAAAATAATGTTCCAAAGGCACTGTCCCCTTTTCTCGATATAAAATAATTGTATCAAAAAAATTGCACTCCGTCAATCACTTCATGCAATTTTATATTTATTTTCATCAACTTTTTATAATATTTTAAATTTTCAAACGAATCGGATCACTCATAGTACCAGTACCAAAGTCATATTAAACTGCAGATAAAAGATAAAATGTAGGTCATACTACTATAGCACAATTAAAACTGATTGTTCCACTAACAATAGTAGAATGAATAATAGCAAAAATGGTATTGCCGGCATGAAAATCTGACATAATAGTCCATTGAGATAAAACTATATTTAGCCAAATAAGTTTTAGTAGTATCTTTTTGAAGAATCCTACTCATAAAGCCCAATTTTTGACAAATCTTTCTTGCCTTCATAAGAATAGCCATAATGTGTTTTTTATCTATATAAACATTTGTAAAAATATTATACTAATATAATTTATAAAAGTAAACATAATTATTCATCCACTACATAACTACATACTTCATAATTAATATTCTTTTTTAAACTAGCAAATATAACATTATCATTATTACATAATACTACATTAAATTTATCTAACTTATATAACTTACCTATTTCTTCATCATCTTTTTTTAAAACTTCATATGTACTATTACCAATTATATCTAATACACTAAATCTATTATCAGTTAAAGAATAACTAAGTTCATAAATATTATTACTATCATACTTTATATTTATACTATTAATACCATAGTAATAATAATTTTTATCTTTAACTAAATTAGTTAACTTACTATCATTATTTATAACTTCATATGTAAAACTATCATATATATTACTTGGTATTAATAGTGTATCTTTTAAAGTTATTTTCTTACCATCAGTACTATCCACTCTACCAATAACAGTTACCTCATCATATATTCTATATTTACTAAGTACTTCAGTTGTATTAACCACTAAGGCTTCACTATCACTAAATAAAACATAACCATTTAATACATCATCTGTTTTTGTATATTTACCAAGTTCTAATACTTCACTACCCACTATCTTACTTATCTTACCACTTACTTTAATAAATTTATTTTTATATTTTTTATAACTTACACGAGGATCTTGTAACAAACTATTTACATCAACTGTATCAAGTAAATCTTCATCACATATATAACTTTTTCTATATCCATAATCCATTACTAAATTAGAATTACAATCATACACTCTATAAAAGAAACTATTTAATGTTCTAAAACTATCATTGCTTTCTAAACTAAATGCATATATAGGTAATCTATTTAATTTATAACATAACAAATAATCTATTCCATAAGTACTAGATAAAAGTATTAAATTAACAAGAATAATTACTATAATATTGTTTTTAAATTTAATCGCAGTACATATGGTAATTAATAAAATACCAATAAGTAATATAATAAGTCTCCATAAACCATATACATTTATTAAAAAGGGAAGTATCAAAAAACTTATGCCTACTCCTAATAAAATTATTAATCTTTTTTTCATATCTAATCCTCCTCCTCTAACCAAAAAAAGTTGAACAAAGTCAACTTTTCGTTTTAAACTAATTTAAAGCGTCTTTTAATTTGCTTCCGGCTTTAAATGAAGCAACTGTCTTAGCAGCAATTTTGATTGGTTCTTTAGTTAAAGGATTAATTCCTTCTCTAGCAGCTCTAGTTTTAGCACTAAATGTACCAAATCCTACTAAAGATACCTTTCCATCTTTCTTTAATCCAGCAGTAATTCCTGCGATTGTAGCATCAAGAGCACGAGCAGCATCAGCTTTAGATAGTCCAGCTTCTTTTGCAATTAATTCTACTAATTCTGTTTTAGACATATTTCTTTACCTCCCATTATCTAAAATATTTTGTAAAGCCACTAGCCTTACATATTAAGATTATCAAAAAAACCCCATAAAATCAATAAGAAATTAACAATTTCTATTAATTTTTTTTAATTTTTTTAAATTATTGACTAAATTTTGACAAAAAAGCACTATTTTAGTGATAATTTGCATGATTTTACAGAAACTTTCCAAACAAATAAGACCCCAAAAAAGAGTCCTATTTTAGTTTATTGTTCCGCATGTAAGTTATCAGTAATAGATTGAAAGAATTCCATTGACCAAATATTCAATTTAGTTGAATCATCTAAAAACGGTGCAACATCATTTTTAGCAGCATCATAATCTATTAATTTGAACTTTTCATTTAGCATATTTTTTAAAATATTTATATCAAAGTTATCATCATCTTTTAAAACATTAGACTCAACCAGTTTAGATTTTACAAGATTCATATTAACTTTAATATTCTTTGATAAAAAAAATGCATAATCATATAAATCTCTTCCTTTAGTTCTATGAGACCAATTTCTACATAATATAGCATGAATCTTACCAGCAAATAAAGATTCCTTATTATAAAGTCTTACTGAATGAGGCGTTGGCAATAATTTATATTTTATTTCATATTCCGCACCACTCGGTGGATTAATATCAATTTCAAATTTAATTTTAATATCCCTAAGTAATTTAGAATTATTTTGCAAATTGCTTTCACTAAAGAAAATTAAAATATGTTCCATAGTATCGCCTTTTAAAAAAGCAGATGATATATTAGATTCTTTAGTTTTAATCTTTGTATCAACCTTTAAATTTAACCCATATAAAGAAACCTCTTTTTCTATAAATGGAAAGTAAGCACTTAAATCAAAATTTTTATCTGGACTTACTAAAGCAAAATCCAAATCTTCAGAAAATCTATCCAAATCATAAAATATTCTAAGTGCAGTTCCGCCATAAAAAGCAGCTCGATTAAAAAAATCACTCTTTGATAATCCACTTATAACTAGTTCTTGAATAATTTCTTTTAGTGCATTAATTTCATCCTTATCGGTTTTAATTTCATATTTTTCTAACATTTCACTTAGTGTCTTGTTCATCTTTTAACCTCCTCATAAATTTATAAAACAATGTTACATTAGTTGAATGATAATTTTCTTCAATCTCCTTTAAAAGATTCATATCAAGCTTATATAACCCATCTTCATAAATTCTTAAATCATCAAATATCATAACTTCCATCTCGTGTAAATTTTTTAACGGGGATAAAGTATATAACTTATCACATAAAGCCTTCTCTGGAGTAGCAATCCAAAAACCATATTCCCCTTCTTCCATAATTTTAATACCGTATTGATAAACATTCTTAGGTACATCATAGAAAATATAATCACCAAAATACGTATGATATACCTTTTTCTTTCTCTTATCATAAGTTGCACTTGTACAATTAACAGCTCTTTCAGGGATAAGCCCATATAAATACAAAGCAAAATCAAACGATATATAAGAAGGACTACAAACACTTGATGCAAGCAAATAATTAGATACATTCGGATTAGTTTCATATATTCCTCGAACTACTCTAATTAAATTTCCCTTTTTAATTTCACTATTTATTTTACTATAAACATTTACATAATTATGATACTTTTCTTTAAGCATCTTATCTGTTACTATCATATTTCCTCCATTTAATATCAATTTTACTGCATTATTTGGAGAAAATCAAGTTTTTTTGACTAATTTCTAGTTATTTTTGTCATATTTCCTCCACTTAATATCAATTTTACTGCATTATCTGGAGCAAATAAAGTAAAATAAAAAGACTATAAAGATTTTATTTCTCTTTTAGTCTTATTAATATTGTTTTCAACATTTACTCTTTCAACTACAAAAAACATAATAATTGCATTTAAAGTAAATGAACCACCATAACTTAAAAATGGAAGTGGTACTCCAGTCAAAGGAATAAGTGCTAAAACCCCAAGTAAGTTAACTAATATATGTAAAGCAAAATACCAAAATGTCCCATAAGCTAAAATTGAACATCTCAAATTTTCAGACCTTTTTGCAATCTTTAAAATTCTTGATAACATATAAGCATAACCGAGTACAATTAAAATACCTACTACTAACCCCAATTCTTCAACTATAATTGGAAATATAAAATCGGTATGTGCCTCAGGTAAATACAAATACTTCTGAGTTGAATTACCAAGACCAACTCCAAACAAACCACCATTATTAATAGCAATAAACCCATTACAAACTTGATAACCTGTTGTTTCCGTATATCTAGAACACGGATTTTTAAAATTTAATCTCCCCTTTTGAACACTACTTAAAAAACTATTACCAGAATACAAGAAAAAAATAGCAAATATAACAACACCAATGGCTATAACTTTAATATATTTCATAATATTACCTTTAACAACAGGTATACTTATAAATGTTAAAAATACAATACCTGCAATAATTGCTGCACTACCTAAATCTGGTTGCATAAATATTAAACTAATAATTATCCCTGCAAACAAAAGAGGTATAAAATAAGCAAACATGTTTTTAACCTTTTTATAATGAAGCTTATTATAATATATTGCCATAAAAACAATAAGTATAGATTTAGCAAATTCACTAGGTTGAACTTTAAAATATTTTAAATCAAACCAACTAATGGCACCACCTGCTATTTTACCTTTAACAAATAATAGTGCCAAAGAACCAATAAGTAAAAATATAAGTGGCCACGTAAATAAAGCATAATTTCTTGTAGGAAACCTAAGTATCATAAAAAAACCAATAAAGAATGCCGCTAAAACAAATATTGCTTGTCTTATAAAAAAGTGATAAGGCTGATACCCATAGCGAACAACTGCAGTTACACTTGATGCACTATAAATCATAACAAGACCAAGCAATATATAAAGGATAACCATTATAAAAAGTTGTATATCAATTTTAGATAATATTTTTTTCATATCCACTCTACTCCTAACAAAATTGTATCATTATTTGTTATAAAATAAAATAATTTTTCAAAACTTGGGTTATTTTAATGTCAAAAAGATGTCTTTTCTAATAAATTATAATAGATAGTAAAGGAGGTAAATTTATGTATTATTACGGAAACAATGGCTATTATGGTGCTGGATATAATCAAAATCAATGTTGCCCACAATATGCTGGATATACAAGTGGTTATGGTATAGGTGCTGCAATATGGATTGTATTATTTATTCTTTTAGTAATCATTTTAGGTGCTGGCTGGAGCTGGAATAATAATAACAATTAAATAAAACAATATCTAATATAATAAGGTGATATGTTTTTAACATATCATTTTATTTTTAACTTAATTATTATATCATATAAACAAATAACTGCTGAGCAACTTATAAAAACAATAAATTTTAAATAAGTATTAATTTTTATATATTTTTAGAAAAAAATAGAGAAATTTTGCATTTTTGATAAAAATTTGATATAATCTAGGTCGGGTGAAGAAATATGGAATTACCAAAAATAAAGATACTAGATGAAAAACATAAAATACTACATGAAATAAGTAAAGAAGTAACATTTCCAGTTAGCAAGGAAGATAGAAAGCTTGCTGAAGACACAATAAAGTATTTAGAAATGAGTCAAGATGAAAAAATAGCTGAAAAATATAATCTTCGTGCAGGAATGGGAATGGCTTTTGTTCAAATGGGACATAAAAAAAGAATTTTTGTTATAGCAAATGAACTCGAAGAAAAAGGAACATTTGAAGAATACATTATAATAAATCCCAAAATTATTAGTGAAAGTGAAGAATTAATATATGTTGGTGAAGGCGAAGGCTGTTTAAGTGTTAATCGTGAAGTTGAAGGAATTGTTCCAAGACATGCAAGAATTACTATTGAATATTATGATTATGAAGGAAATAAAAAGAAAATGAGGGCACGTGAAGATTTAGCAGTTGCTTTTCAACATGAAATAGACCATTTAAATGGAATTTTATTCGTAGATAAGATTGATAAAAAAGATCCTTTCAAAAATAAAAACAAAATGAGAGAAATATAGTGACAAAATAAAAAAAATATGTTATATTTATATTGTCCCTACTTTATCAAAGCAATTTATTTTTATTGTTACAAGTCTAGTGACTACACAATATACATTTATTGCCCTGTGATGAAGAAAATGATGACTTCTTTATATACTTATGGGTATGTAAAGATTGAAAAAAGTGCTTATTGAAAAAATAAGTACTTTTTTGATTGACAAAACATAGATTTTTATTATATAATACCATTGCAAGTTATTTAGGCAGAGTTATATCTACAAATAATGTGTTTAAACCTATATGGAATAAAGTATCTAAGACTGCCTTAGAAAAATTAATTTAAACTCCCTACTTGCTAGATGTAACAAAATAAATATTTTGCAAATAAAATGAAAGGAGATTTTATGGCAAGATATACGGGACCAGCTTATAAGAAATCAAGAAGACTTGGTTTTTCTACTCTTGAAAATGGTAAAGAGTTAGCAAAAAGACCTTATGCACCTGGACAACACGGACAAGATCGTCGTCGTAAGTTAAGTGAATATGGTATCCAAATGCAAGAAAAACAAAAGGTAAGAATTCTTTATGGATTAAATGAAAAACAATTCCACAAAGTATTTTTAAAAGCTTCAAAAATGAATGGTATTGCTGGGGAAAACTTACTTATCCTACTAGAATCAAGACTTGATAACATGGTTTATCGTCTTGGAATGGCAAGAACTAGAAGAAGTGCTCGTCAAATTGTTAATCATGGACATATCTTAGTAAATGGTAAAAAGGTAAACATTCCTTCTTACACTACTAAAGTTGGTGATATAATTTCTGTTAAAGAAACTTCAATGAATCATCCAGCTATCCTTGATGCAATCGAACAAAAAAGAACAGTTCCAGCATTCGTAGAAATGGATACAAAGAAATTATCTGGTAAATTTGTTAGACTTCCTGAAAGAAGTGAACTTAACCCAGAAATCAATGAACAATTAATCGTTGAATTCTATAACAGATAATATTAAAACCAAGACTTTATTAATCTTGGTTTTTCTTTGGTTTAAATACATTAACAGAAATATTAGAAAAATCAAATAATTCTAATACTCTATTTGCATCATCTATAGATAATTTTTCAATTATCTCTTTTTCATTAGTAATAAGCTTATTAAAATTAATTATATTATCTTGAATCTTTAATGAAATATTATCAATATCCTCATATTCAAGTATATAAGTTGCTAAATTAGCATTTTTCTTTCTTAAAAAATCTAATTCATCAACATATAAATTATTTAACTTATCATTTATTCTTTTAATAAATTCATTTTTGAAGTTAGTATTTGCACTTATAATGACGGAAAATACATCACCATAGTAATTTACATCAAACCCAAGTGTTGTAACAACACCATCATTAATTAATTTTTCTCTAAATTCTGAAGTCTTACCAATGTTTATAGCAAATATAATATCAGTAATATACGAAAGTTCTAACAAATTATAATCTTTAAAACGTTTTAAATCCATCTTTATAAACATTTTTACACAAGTACTACCTATATTTATAGCATCTTCACTATATTTTTTTGCAACTTTTTTAGGTTCTTGATTCATAATAACCAAAGAATTCTTATATTCCAAAAATTCTTTTTCATTTAAATTTTCTTCAACAACATTAGCAATTTCATATGGATTAAAAGAACCAGTTACTACCATAAACATATTTTCTGGATGATAAAATGTATCATAAACAAGACATACATCATCTAAACTAATTTTTAAAACATCATCTGGTGTACCAGTTATGGTATTTCTATATTTTGATTTAACTAAAGCACTTTTTAATGAATTAAAATACATTAATGTATTTGAGTTATCAATACCCATTTTTGCTTCTTCCACAATAATACCTTTTTCTTTTTCAATTAATTTCTTTGTAAAAAAAGGATTATATACAAAATTAAGTAATTCACAAACTACCTTATCTTTATTTTCAGTAGTAAAACAATAATAATTTGTATATTCAAAAGTAGTAAAAGCATTTGAATCAGCTCCGAGCTTATAAAAAATATCATGAGCAGTAACACCATCACTTACATTAAACTTAACATGTTCTAAAAAGTGAGCAATTCCATTTGGTACTTCATAAGTTTTCTTACCCACTTTAAACTTCGTATCTATTGAGCCATATTTAACACATAAACAAGATTCCATACTTTTAACATTTTTATTAACCCACATATAAATTCTTAAACCACTACTAGTTTTATAATAATATATTTTTTCATCTATACCAATTAATTCAATTTCTTCCATACTACTCCCCTTTTCCTTTTAAAACGAATATTGTATTTAATTTTATTTTCTTTGCAACATTTATTACGTCACTTTTAGTTACTTCCTTAAAGAGTTTCTTTCTTTCATCTAAATCAGGAAGATTATCATAAACTTTAAAAACATAATTATTTATTATTGATATATTATTATCACTAGACATATCTATTGATACAAGCATATTACTTATTGCATCATTTAATTCTTCTGTTGTAAATTCTCCATGTTGCATACTTTTAAAATCCTTCTTTGCTAAATTAATTGCTTTTAAAACATTTTCATTTTCTAGCGAAGTATGTACTAATAATAACTTATCATATTTTAAATATAAACTATTTATATTGTAACATAAACTATATTTTTCTCTGATACTTCGATATAACTTTGATGTTAAACCACCACTACCAAATAAATAATTAAATACATGCATAGTAATATCTCTTTCACGTTTTTCTAAATTATCTAAATTAAATAACATTACTAAATTAGCTTGAACACTACTTCCTATTTCTTCACCTTTTTTAACAGAATTACGTACCTTATTATCTACATAATAATTATAAGTAAATTCATTAATATATCTATTTTTATAATACTTCTTAATTAATTTAACTAAACTATCCATATCCATATCACCAATAGCAAATATATCAGATGAAAAATTTTTAAGTAAATTCTTATAAGTTTTATATAAACTAGCTGGTGTAATTTCATCAAGTTGTTCTTTAGTACCAAGTAAATCATAACTTGTAATAGAATCACTATCCATTAACTTAAAAGCTTTCTTTATACTTTGTTTCATATCATTTTCTTCCAAAGACTTTATTTCTCTATATAGTCTTGTTTTTACATTATTAAAAATAACAGTATCAAATTCTTCATTTTCTACATTTGGATTAAGAACTATTTCAAACAAAGTCTTAATGGCATTTTCTAAATAATTATCATCATTTATATATTTTGGATTAATTAAATCTAAAGAAACATGAAAATCCATTGTACTTCCTATTCTTAAAGATGTAGCATAACAAGATATTTTATAAAGTTCTTCGAATCTAATCATCAAGCTTCTTTTACTGGGATAATTCTTACTTGACTCACTTAATACATCTGCTAAAAATACTAACTCAGGTAATAAATCTTTTTTTACTTCGCCCCTAAATATTAATTCAATATGACTAGTTTTAAACCTGTTTGTTTTAACAGTATAAACATTATATGAATTACATTTATATTCTTTATATTTCATTTTCCACCTCTATATTAGTATGTTTACTTTTAATTATTTTATTATATTCTTTTAATGTATAATCATCAGTCATACCTGCTATATAATCAATTACTATTCTCTCATTATTATTTTTCTTATATTCTAAACTCATATTATTTAAATAAGATTTAATTATATTACTATCTTGATTATTATTTTCTAAGTCACTCATATATGTTTCATATAATGTATTTAACATAGACTTTAACATAGACTTTTCTTCCACTGTATAAGCTTTTGCATATATATTCTTATAATTAAAATCTTTTAAATCACTTATTGCTTTATAAACATCATCACTTAACTTAATATATTTTTTACCTTTACTATTATTTATTACATCATTAATTATAGTATTAACAATTTCTCTATTGCTAAACCCAAGTACACTAGTTATAGACTTAGGTACATCACTCCATTTAAGTAGATTCATTCTAATAGCATCATCTATATCTCTACCTAAGTAAGCTATTAAATCACTAATTCTAACAACACAACCTTCTAAAGTCATTGGAATTAACTCTAAAGATACTCTTCTATCTTTATATGTTTTTTCATAATCACTTAAAAATTCTTCCTTAGTTTTATTCCATCTTGGTTCATACTTACCCATTACAAGTTCACCATTATGACAAAGAATAGCATCCATTGTCTGTAAAGTAATATTTTTACCCCTACCATGATTTTCAATATTCATTAAAAGTCTAACACTATGAACATTATGATTAAAGTATCCACATCCAGCACTAACACTTATCTCATTTAATATTGCTTCACCAACATGCCCAAACGGAGTATGACCTAAATCATGACCTAAAGCTCCTGCTTCAATTAAATCTTCATTTAAACCAAGTTCTCTTCCAATTGTTCTAGCAATCTTACTTACATACAAAACATGAATCATTCTCTTTGTTAAATGATCATTATCTTTAAAAGAAAAAACCTGTGTCTTATCCATATACCTTTGAAAAGATAAACTATAAAGTATTCTATCTATATCCCTAAAAAAAGGTGTTCTAAAATCTCTTTCTTCTTCTACACTCAAATAAATTGCATCACTATCTTTACACGCTAAATTCATTGTTACCTCCCTTTATTAAAACCACAATGTTTACATAACTCTTCTATTCTTTTATTATTTTTAAAACCATTCTCTATACTCTGATACTTAAAAGAATTCATTATATCACTCAAATTAGATGAAAATATATTACCTAAATTTATATCACCTTTACTATCTAAGCAACATGGAACTACTGCACCATCAACAAGTATTCCTAAATGAGTCTTAAGTCCATAACACACACCATACGAATTATTTATATTATTATTTAAATCAGGCCATATAAATTCTTCCTTCATACTAACATAAACATTATCACATAACTTAACACCATCACGAATATCTGTATTATACTTACTTTTAAGTTTATCTATTAATCCATCATTTTTAACCCAAATTCTATAGTTAATTATTGTATTTTTTCTTAAAATATCTACACACTCAAATACTTTATCTATATTAACACCACTATGTAAAGATATATTAATTTGCCTAATATTTTTATTATTTACTACTTTTTCTAACATATATCCATTCGTTGTAATATTAACAAAAAAATCTTTACTAGCATAATCAATAAATTCATTTATAAACGGATGCATCAAAGGCTCACCCATTACGTGTAAATAAATGTATTTAGTATATCCTTTTATCTTATCTAAAACAATCTTAAATTCATCCATACTCATATACTTAACTTCTCTTTTATTATGAATACAAAAATAACAATTTAAATTACAATCATTAGTTATCTCAATATAAATCTTCTTAAATTTCATATAAAAAACAATATATCTAACCTTTCCATAACTTCATCACTAAAAAAACCAGATAATTTAACTAACCTAATAATTGAACCAACAATAAAATAAACAGATAAAATACAAATTATTAAACCTATTACACCAGATATTTTTAAAATAAATACTTCAAGTAACAAAAGTAATATACTAATAGCTAATATAACTAAATAAATTTTAAAATCATTTTTCATAATCCACCCTCAAATAAATTATACACCAATATTTACATTTTTAAAAGAAAAAATAGAGTTTTACCTCTATTTTAATTCATATGTTTCACCTAAATCATCAGATAATATTGGTTTATCATCACTCTTTAATGTAGGAAGTTCAATATCATCATCATCTTCAATTGTAAATAATTTATTACTTACTTCTTCTTCATTAACTTCAGGAATACTCATTTTTACTTCATCATTATTCTTTGGTTTTACAACTTCATCATTTACTTTAGTAACACTTTCTTCGTTTTTATTTACATAAACCGAACTAAATATTTGTGGACTAGGTTTAAATACTTTCTCACTCGTCTCTTCCTTAATTAATGGTTCATCTTTAACTTCAGGTATTTCAATTTTATCAAATTCATTTTTAATACTTTCAAGTGTATTAAGACCAGATTCCATTTTTTTATCTTCTTCATTTAACACTGGTAAATCATTAATACTTATTGGACTTTCTTCTTCTTCATTATCAGAAAATAAAGGTTTTGGCATAACTGGTATTTTATTCTCAACTTCATCTTCCAAAGGAATAATACTTGGTTTTTCTTCTGGTTCAAATACAACCATATTAGCATCTTCATTACTAATTGTTTTTTCTTCTTCTATTGGTGTTGGTTCTGTCATCACTTCAACCGGTGCAACTGGTACAACACTTTCACTTACTGGAACTTCTAATTTTACATCATCATTTTCCTTTTCTTTCTTAAAAGTATCCATTTCTAACTTTTGTAACCTTTTAGTTTCTTCTAACTTTTGATCCTTTTTACCAAAAATAAAAACAAGAACAAATAAAAGGACTAATACAACTAACACTATACTTAGTATCATTACAAAATTATCACTTTTATACAATTCATATATAAAATCCATCATAAAATATACACTCCTCTTTACTCTATATTTAAATCTTACCAAATTATGCAACAAAAGTAAATATTTTTTTAAAATTTATTTTATTTTCTACATTATTTGTCAAAAAAATAGATTATTTAAATCTATTCATTTGTGCCATTACTTGTTTAACTTGTTTTTGACTAGGTTTTCTTCCCATTGATGACATCATTGCTTCAATCATCTTCTCATTAATCGGCGGATTCTTTTCTAAAGTTTTTTTCATAAAGAATCTTGCTAAGAAAAAACCTATAATTAAACCAATAATAATACCTATAACTAAATATAATATTAATTTACCCATAATTTTATCTCCTTCATACTTATATTTTATTATAAATGTATCAATTGTTCAAGCCAAAAGTAATCTTTATTGTAAAAATCACATGCAAACATTGCCTCAATTGGTAAATATTTCTTAATATCTCTACTTATTATGTTTGTTTTAAGCAAGATATGACTATTCTTAACTATAATCGCAGTTTCTTCCTTACGATATTTATTAACAATTTTATGCATGTCACCACTTTTCATATAAAAATCATTATCTTTATTCATATCATAAATAATTTTATTATACTTTAACTTATCAATTGGTACAATTAATTGATCTAACAAATCCTTTCCTAAAGAAATATTACTTTTATCAAGTAAATAAATATCTTCTAAAGATTTAAATAAATTATACGGACTATCTTTAAGAAGTATTCCCATTTCCCTATTAATTTTAAAAATATAAAAAGTCCTCATCTTTCATCACCCACAATAATGATACCACAAGGACTTTAAATAATTTGTCAGATTATGTCGATAACATCATCTTTTTTTAAAATATTTTGAATATGTTCCAAAATTGTATTTTTATCCATCTTTAAATATTTAACAACATCGCTAGTTTTTCCACTCATTCCAAACTTATTTACTCCGAAAATATAATCAGGTCTAGTGGCAAATCTATTCCATATTAAACTTGAACCTGCCTCAATTACAAATGTTGGAACATCTTTTGGAAGTAACTGTTCTTCATACTTAGGATTTTGTTTCAAAAATAACTCCATACTTGGCATAGATACAACTCTCGTATCAATACCTAATGTAAATAATTCACGAGATATATCCATTGCCATTTCTAATTCTTGACCAGTTGCAATAATTATTCCATCTAAATGATACTTTTCTTTTCTAACCATATAAGCACCATATTTAACAAACTTAGCGTTTGTATTTTTTTGTTTACTTCGTTCTTCTTTACTAATAACTAATGCTGTTGGGCAATTATTTTTAAGAATATATTCCCAAGAACCCATTATTTCATTTATATCCGCAGGTCTAAATGTAATAAAATTAGGTATTATTCTAAGCATAGTTAGTTGTTCAACTGGTTCATGTGTTGGTCCATCTTCACCGACATATATTGAATCATGTGTAAAAATGTATGTAACAGGTAAATTCATTAAAGCAGACATTCTAATCGCCGGTTTTAAATAATCCGAAAATGCCAAGAATGTTGAGCCAAAAACTTTTAAATTTGATAAAGCCATACCATTAAGGATTGCCCCCATTGCATGTTCTCTAACTCCAAAATAAATATTTTTGCCAACCGGATTATCTTCACTTTGAATAGTTGATTTATCTAAATTAGTTTTACATGACGATGAAAGATCCGCAGAACCACCCAAGAAAAATGGACTCTTCGGTGATATAAAATTCATAATCTTATGATTAGAATCTCTTAAAGCTTCTCTATATTCATCACTTATTTTAAATTTTGTATCATCAAAATCAATTACAAAAGCATTTCTTTCAAGCAAATTAATTAAAGCATGTAAATTTTCATTTTCACTCTTTATATTTGCATATTCTTCTTGCCATTCTAAATACTTCTTTGATACTCTCTTATTAATATCATTCCTCAAATAATTAAGTATATCTTTATCAACCACAAAAGGATCGCTTGTAATCTTATATTCCTTTTTAATATTTGCTAAATCATCACTATCTAAAGGCTTTCCATGTACTTTATTAGTGCCTTCTAGCTTAGAATCTTCTCCAATAATTGTGTGACAAATAATAATTGATGGTCGATCACTTTTCTTAGCATTCTTAATAGCTCTAGATATTTCTTTATAATCATCACCATATTTAACATTAATTATATTAAAATTTAATGCTTCAAAACGTATTTCAATATCTTCATCAAAAGTAACATCAGTTTTACTATCTAGTGATACATCATTTTTATCATATAACAATATTAACTTATTTAAATTTTGACGACTTGCAAAACTCAAAGCTTCATAACTTATTCCTTCCATCAAGTCACCATCACCACATAAACAATATGTATAGTAATCAATTAATGATGATTTTTTATCCTCGATATTTACAATTGAACGAAGATATCTTTCCGCTAAAGCCATACCTACAGCCATACCAATTCCTTGACCAAGTGGACCAGTAGAAACATCAACACCAGGTGTAACCCTATACTCTGGATGCCCAGGTGTTAAAGAATTTAAATCTCTAAAATGTTTTAACTCTTCAACATCAATATCATATCCAAAATGATATAATGTTGAATAAAGTAAAGCAGATCCATGTCCACTAGACATAACAAATCTATCTCTATTTATCCAATTTGGATTACTTGGAATAACATCCAAATGATCTTTATATAAAGCATACATAATTGCAGCAGCACCCAAAACTATACCTGGATGTCCACTCTTTGCTTTATCAATCATATCAAGTCCTAAAACTTTAATACTATTCAAGGCAGCTTCATCTAACTTACCCATAACTTACCACTCCTTATACGATAATAAGATTATAGCATAAACTTTCAAAACGTACAATAAAGATAATTACATTTTAAGAAAATCATATTAAAATACCTCGTAAACCATGTTCTTTTAATGTAAACTTTTAAAAAAAATATTGATTTTTAGTAAAAAATGTGCTAATATTAATACAGAAAAGGAAGCACGTTGTGTTGATGCTACTTTTTATGAGATATAATGTTTATCTGTATGTATACAGATAAACATTTTTTTATCACCACTTTTACCAGCGGTAATTTTTTTTGAATTTTTTTTATAAAATTCATACAACCCCACCTCCTTTTTTATCCTGTCAAGGAGGACAAAAAATGGAAGATAAAGCACCACCAACAAGCAAACATGCTTCCTAACTAAATTATATCAAAATAGCCTGTAAAAGTAAAGTGTGATTTCTACTTTTTGAAAATAAACTAATAAAATTGCAAAGTAACAAAGACATTATAAATACCTAAATCAACAAAATTTATCATTAACTAATTGAAAACACTTGAAATTAATAAAATAATATGTTATTATTAAATCAGAAAAGTAAGTATTTTGTGTTTTATACTAACTTTTCAGAGGTTGTTATACATTTTTTAATTATTATTTTAACGAGTGGCAATTTTTTGTAAATCTTATTTATAAAACCCATACAACCTCACCTGCTTTTTTATCCTTGGAAAAAGGAAAATAACAAAAGGAAACACGTTATGTTGATGCTACTTTTTATTATTGGTAATGTTTATCTGTATGCATACAGATAAACTTTTTTTAATTATCACTTATATAAAAAAATCCTTCTGCATTAAACAGAAAGATAATTTATAATACAAATACGTAATCTATTAACATATTAAATTTATCTAAGTGAAAAAATACTATAAATAAAGCACCAGCTATAAATGGTCCATATGCAAATTCATGATTATCTTTTAAATAAAGAGTTGCAACAGCATAAGGTAAAGCTAAAAATGATGATAAAACCAAAGCAACAATACCAGCTTTAATACCTAATATAAAACCAAGAACAAAAGTAAGCTTAATATCTCCGCCTCCCAAAGAATCTTTTTTTAAAGTAAATGTACCAACTCTTTCAACAAGAAACATTACTAAAAATAATATTAAGCCAGAAATTATTTGAACACATATTGCCTTAAAACTAAATTTATAAATAATCATCAAAATAAGTACCAAAATACATGAAGTAACTAAACTTGAATCAAGTATAACCATATATTTAAAATCACTTATAAATATGACAACCATGAGAGACACTACCACTAAAGCAACATAAAAATTAAATCCGCTTTTAAAATAAATGTAACTAAGTAAAAATAATAAACCCGTAAATAACTCAACAAAGAAGTGTTCACTACTTATTTTTTTACCACACTTACAACATTTTCCTCTTTGAATAATAAAAGAAAAAAGAGGTATTAAATTATACCACTTAAGAATATAACCACAATGATCACACTTACTTCTAGAATTTATAAAATCTTCACCCTTAGGTACTCTAGTTGCATAAACTAAATAAAACGAACCCAAAACAGTACCTAAGATAAACCAAAACAACGCCATAACATCACCTACTCTAAGAATTTTGTATTTGAGAATACATATCAAACATTGGCACAATTACTGCAATAATTATACCCCCAACTACTACTGCCAAGAAAGCAATCATAATTGGTTCAATAAAAGCTTTTAAATTATTAATCAAATTCTTATGTAAAAGTTGATAATAATCACTTACCTTTTGCATCATTTCAGCAAGGTCTCCAGTTGATTCCCCAGTAACAATCATATAATATGCTACATCTGGAACAGCCCAATGATCTTTAAAAGCCTCACTAATTTTTTCACCCTTAACTATATTATTAATTGTCTTATATAATATTGCTTTATAAATTTCATTATTAGTTATCTTACTTAAAATATCCATACTATCAGTAATAAATACGTTATTTCTTAAAAGCGAAGCAAAAGTTTTACTAAATATTGTAAGTTCATTATAAATAATAATATCTTTAATCAAAGGAACGTGCATTAAAAACATTTGCATCGATGCCCTAAAAGCTTTAATCTTTTTATAACAAATAACAATCACTATAATAACTAAAGCAATACTACCAAATAAAATATACCAATCTTTTTTTATAAAACTACTTAAATTAATAACTAATAAGGTTATTCCTTTAATTTGTGTACCTTGTTGTTCATAAATATCAATAAACTGAGGCACAACATAAATCATTATAAATATTATAACTGCAAATGAAAAGAAAGCTACAATTGTTGGATAAGTCATCGCACTAACCATTTGTTTATGTGTTTCATTTATTTCAGTATAATATGCAGACATATCATCTAAAGTTTCAACTAAAGTACCACTTGCTTCAGCTGCCTTAATCATATTAATTAATAATGCAGGAAACATGTCTCCTTGTTTTTCCAAAGCACTTGAGAAAGATTCCCCTAAAGTAAGTTCATAAGAAATAGCTTTAAATGCCGTAGTTCTTGCTTTATTACCTTTCATCTGAGTTGTTAAAATTTTTATAGCTTCATTCAAAGTTAAACCAGCTTTAACATATGTAGATAACTGAGTAAGCCAAAATATTAAATCTTTCGTAGACATCTTCTTACCCATAAAACTAGATTCTCTATAAACAAAATCTATCCATGCACTAGTTTCAATTTTATAAACATCATAACCCTCATTAAGTAAATAAGCATTAATATCAAGCTTACTTAATCCATTCATCGTACCAGTTATAATTCTACCAGTTGCATCTCTAACTTTATATTTATATACATGAGGTTCTTTACTTCTTGTTGCACCTGCTGTTTGCAAATCAACTAACAACGCTTTTTTCTCTTCTTCTAATTTAGCTAATGTTCTTTCACTATATTTATAAACTTTTTCTTTCTTAGGTTTTTTCTTAGTTCTTTCATACAACTTATCTTCTTCAGATAAAAAAGCTTGCTTCGTAGTTCGATAAGTTTTATCTACAGAATAACTCGCTCCGGCATATAAATCAGCCCATAAATCATAAAGCATATATTTTATTCCCATAAATGCATATTTAAAAATATTACCTAACACCACAAAAGGACTTTTTAATATATCCATAGTAACCAATTCCTTTACTCTATATTAAGTATACCAAAAATTACACAAATTTACAATCAATAATTATTATTTTTCATATAATTATATAGGTGATTTAATTATGTTCGGACCAAATACTATAAGGACAACTCTTACACTACCTAAAGTTTTATCAGGTATTTCCAAAGGATTAGGCATTGCTAATCAAGCTATCCCTATTTATAAAGAAGTAAAACCCATAGTTAATAATATGAAAAACTTCTTTACTTTAGCAAAAGAATTTAAAAATATTGGAAGTACTAAAACAATTGATATAACCCCAAAAAAAGAAGTAACAAATCATGTTACTTCCACTAATAACCCTATCTTTTTTCAATAATATCTAGATACTTTTTAAACTTTTCATCTTTACTTAAACTATACAACCTATTATATTTATTTTTTATATAATTTATATAATCAGCATCATTGCTTTTTCCAACTAATAAATCATATTCACATAAATTTTCTTTACCTAACACATACTTAATTATATCATAAAATATTTTATTTTCACACACTACAATCTCTTTATCTATTTTATAACCTAAGTTATTCATAAAAACTCTTAAATCATATACATTTTTATGACTAGATAAAATTAAAGTTTTAGGTAACTTTTCATACTTTAAAATATGTTTAATAGTTTCTGTACCCATTCCACTAATAACTGCTATATCATAATTCTTTTTTAAATTTTTAAAACCATCACTAACTATTAGATTAATTTTATCATCTAAATTATTTTTAATTAAATTTTTTCTACCAAATTTTAATATTTCTTCAGATACATCAGATCCATCAACACTTTTAGTAATACCACTCTTATAAAGATAAATAGGTAAATACGCATGATCTGTACCTATATCTATCAAAGAAGCATCCTTATCAACTAAAGATGCTATTTTTTCTATTCTCATTATTCTTCTAGAAAATCCTTTAACTTTTTAGCACGTGATGGATGTCTTAATTTTCTTAAAGCTTTAGCTTCAATTTGTCTAATACGTTCTCTTGTTACATTAAACTTTTTACCAACTTCTTCTAAAGTATGACAAGTTCCATCAATAAGACCAAATCTAAGTTCTAGAACTTCTTGTTCTCTTGCTTGAAGAGACATTAAAACTTCTTTTATTTCTTCTTTTAATATTTCGTTTTCTGTATATTCTTCTGGACTCAAACTAGATTCATCTTTCAAAAAATCACCTAAGTGTGAGTCATCTTCTTCTCCAATCGGAGTTTCCAAAGAAACTGGTTCTTGACTAATCTTTAATACTTCTCTTACCTTATCTACTCCTACACCCATTTTCTTAGCAATTTCTTCTTCACTAGGTTCACGGTTTAACTCTAGTGTTAATTGTCTTTGAACTCTACTCATCTTATTAATAGTTTCAACCATATGAACAGGAACTCTAATTGTTCTAGCTTGATCTGCAAGGGCTCTAGTAATAGCTTGTCTTATCCACCAAGTTGCATATGTAGAAAATTTATAACCTTTATCATAATCAAACTTTTCTACTGCTTTCATTAATCCAATATTACCTTCTTGAATTAAATCTAAGAATAAAAGTCCACGACCTACATATCTTTTTGCAATAGATACAACTAAACGCAAGTTAGATTCTGCAAGTATTCTTTTAGCTTCTTTATCATCTAAAGCAACTCTTTTAGAAATCTCCATTTCTTCTTCACTAGATAACAAAGATATCCTCCCAATTTCTTTTAAATACATTCTAACTGGATCATTAATATTAATATCTTTAGTAATATCTTCATCACTTAACAATACTGGTTCTTCTAATTCTTTCTCAGGAATCTTTGCTTCCCCAGAATCTGCATCAACATCAGCTTCAGCTACAACTGAAATATTATTTTCAACTAATTTATTGTATAAATTATCTAATGCATCATTATCAATATCAAGCCCTTTTAATTCAAAAGCTAATTCCTCATAAGTAATAAAACCTTTAACTTTACCTTTTTCTATTAAACTATTTTCTCTTTCTTCTAATGTTTTAATTTGTTCCATTATTCACACTTCCTTTTAACTTCGATTAACTTTTCAATTAATCTTTCTTTTTTTTCTTGATCAAGCTCAATTGCTATTTTTTCCTTCAATTCATTTATTTTATCTTTCTTATATATTTTTAATATGGCTTTAATTAATGAATCAAATTCACTATCATCAACTTCCACTAAACTATTTTCACTAAGTATTAACTCTAAATATTCATATAAATCAGGTTTATCCATTAAGTATGTAGTAAATAAAGAAACATTAATACCACCATTTATTTCACTAAAATATATAATTTCACTAGCTAAAACTCGTTCCATCCTTTCCTTCAAATAACCTAAATTATTTTTATACATATTAATATATTTATCATCCATCAACATATAATATAATAATTTACTACTTGCTTTATGATATTTCGAAGTTTTAACAGATTCATTCTTAACATCATTTTTTAAGAACCTTTCCTTAGGTTGTTCTTTTATACCACTTTTTAAAACTTCAGCATCAATTTTATAATTATTACTTATTTTAGATATGATTACCTCTTTTGTCAAGTCATCTTGATTATTTAAACTAGATATTACTTCTTTTACATAAGCAATTAAATCTTCTATATTATCTAAATTCTTATCTTTTTTTAAATATTCCAATTTAAAATCAATATATTTAATGGCATGATCAACATTATTTTGCATGGCATCAACACCAAATTTTTCAATGTATTCATCCGGATCTTTTGCTCCGCTTAAACGAACTACTTTAGTATCAATCCCAGCAACCTCTAATATTTCACCATTTTTAACAGTTGCTTCTAATCCAGCATTATCATTATCAAGCATAAGCACAACGGGTACCCTAAGTCTTTTTAAAACATCAACTTGGTAACTAGATAATGCAACCCCCATCAAGGCAATAACATTTTTAAATCCTTTGGCACTCATCTTAATGGCATCCATATTACCTTCAACTACAATAACACAGCCTTTATCTCTAATATAATTTTTGGCATTATGATAGTTAAACAACATATTACCTTTTTTAAATATTTCGGTTTCCTTCGTATTTAAATATTTTGCAGTATTATCTTCGCCATTAAATATTCTTCCTGTAAAACCAACAACATCACCTTGCAAATTTTTAATAGGTATAACTATTCTATTTATAAATGTATCATATATACTTTCATTTATTTTATTTATTAACCCAAGTTTATCAAGTATATCAACACTCATATTATTATGACTTGCAATTTTGTAAAATGTATCTTTCCCACTACCTGCAAGACCTAAATTAAATTCTTTAATAATATCTGTTGTTATACCTCTATCTATTAAATACTTTCTAGCTTTTGTTCCATCTTCAGTAAAAATATTATTGTGATAATACTTCATAGCATAATCATATACTTTATAATCTTCTTTATTTTTACTAACAACTTCACTATTATCAAAATTACCACTTAAAGTATAACCAATTTTTTTAGCAACTATACTAACAGCTTCATAAAATGAAACATTTTCATATTTCATTACAAAGCTAAATACATTTCCACCGGTTCTACAAGTAAAACAATTAAATATCTGCTTTTCTCTTGAAATAATTAAACTCGGAGAATGATCATTATGAAAAGGACAAAGGCTCACATAATTTTTACCCTTCGGAGTAACTTTTAAATAACTTGAGATAATATCAACAATATCAGCTCGGCTAAGTATTTCATTTAATTCATCATTTTTTATATACGCCATAACATTCCCCTTTATCCCCTTGTTAAAAATCGTTGTTATTATAACACTTTTTTCGCCATTTTGCAAACTATTTTAACATATTTTTATCAAAATATCACTCTTTTCTAGTTTTACAAGAAAAAAGTCCCTTGCGTATGTTGCAAGAAGTCTATTTAACCTATATTATTTTCTTACTAAATTTATCCACCAAACTAAGTATTCCACTAACAATACCTATTGCTAAAACCATTCCATAATACATATTAATATATTTCATAAATATAAAACCTATTACACCAATAAGTATTCCATACACTATCTGTCCATTTTTTAAAATCGGACTAATCAAACTCCATGATGCTATAATAATACAACTAAAATAAGCATTACCAACAAGTAACATACTTCTATCAAAGATGCTTGCAAGTAGCAAGAAGACTCCTAAAGCACTAATACTTACATCTTTTTTATATATATTAAAAAAACAAAATACAATCATTAAAACAAGTCCTAAAATAATATTAGATGTTCCCATTCCACTTATATTTCTACCAAATAACATATCTAATACACTATAATCAAATATATTTAATGCCTCCATTTTATTTGCAAAACTTCCAAACAAAGATAACACAAGTATCACAATACTTACATTTTCATAATATTTACTAAGCAAAATATATAAAAGAATACCACTAGCATACACCAAAAAATTCACATTAACACTCATAAACAAAGGTATAACAAATATACTTGCAAATAATAAATCAAAAGTAACCTTCTTTTTTATACCAAAATAAATAAGTAATCCAATACCAAGCAAGATAACAAGCTTAAACATACCTAAGAATCCAATTAAATTTCTTTGATATAACAAATAACCATTCTTATAAATTCCATACAAATAAAGCGGTATCAAAGAATATAAAAAATAAATAACATTTTTCCTTAAATCATTTTTACTATGAACATATACTTCCATTATTTTCTCCTTAAATTAATGTGACTCGGACACACATATGAACAAAGACCACAATTAATGCAATTTTTCAAATTTTTCCCACTTAATATATTAACACCAAAAGGACAAACTCTAATACATTTACCACATTTAATACATTTACTCGTAGAATATTCTACATGTTTCATGATATTAATACTTTCAACATTTCCATCAATAATAACATTATCTATATTACTTACCTTATATCCAGTCATTAAACCATTAATAATTATATCTGTATCTTTATCTAGAACAAAATACTTAAGAAGTATCTCTTTTAACAAGGAATACTTTTTAACTCTCATTACTAAGCTCTTGTCAATACCATCCCCTGATATTGTTATAACCTTTGTGCTTCTAACATTACCTGTAAGTAAGTCATTTAACTCTAACAATTCTTCAACATCTAAATACAATGTATCTCCATCTATTTTTAATTTTTTTAAAAGTATCTCTTTATTTTCTAATAAATATTCATCATTAACTAAGCACACATTAGTCTCTGGGAAACTTCCCAGTTGATTAAAACAACTATCTAACGTATTACATTCATTATTCTTTATTACTAAAACACTATTATCAATTTTATAAAGAAGTCTCAACTGATTCATAAGTCTTAAAACATCACTCATATTTTCTTTTAACAAGTATACTTTATTATATACATATAATGAATCATTCAAAGAATTAACAACTAAATTATTAAACTTACTCTTACTTTTAAACTTATCAAATAAACCTCTTTTATTAACACAAGACTTAAGTATACTTTCTATACTTATATTATCTTTATGTATTTTACTACCTTTACTGTACTCTCTATAATCATTTTTAATTATTACAACTCCACCAACTATATCCATAACATAACCAGATACACTAGATACTAAATTATCCCCAATTACTTGATTTTTATATACATATTCATCTTTACTAACATAGACTTTATTACATCTAATATTTATATAATCAGGATTTAAAAAGTACTCCATATCTTTATTAACCACTATATTTTTATTCTTTTCCATCCATATCCCTCATTGTTAAATATTTTTTTAATTCAATTGCAACAGTCTCTGGAATTATTCCAGATAACTCTTCTATGGAAGCTTCCTTCATTTTCTTTATACTTCCAAATCTTTTAATAAGTTCTTTTTTTCTAACACTTCCAATACCATCAATATTATCTAAAATACTTCCAATACTACCTTTATCTCTTAATGTTTTATGATAAGTTATAGTAAATCTATGTACTTCATCTTGTATTCTTGTTAAATAATGAAATATATCACTACCCTTTGGTATATCATATACTTTTAATGTATCACCATCAACTAATTCATTAGTTCTATGATGATCATCTTTTCTTAAACCACATACTTTAATATTTAAATGAAGTTCATCTAATACACTTTTACAAGCTCCAATCTGAGTAATACCTCCATCAACAAGAATTAAATCAGGCATCTGTGTTTTTTCAACTAAGCCACGATAAAATCTTCTATAAATAATTTCTTTCATCGTATTATAATCATCATTCATATCTACACTTACTTTATATTTACGATAATCCTTCTTCGATGGTTTACCATTTTTAAATACTACCATGCCTGATACAGCATATGTCCCAAATAAATTACTATTATCATATGATTCAATTCTATCTAAGACTTCTAAGCCAACTAATTTTCTTAACTCATCATTAGCAATAATACTTCTTTTTTCATCATTTCTAATAATTTCAAGCTCTTGCTCTAAAGCAATCTTAGCATTATTATAAGCCATATCAGCAAGTTTTTTCTTAATACCTTTAACAGGCATAACTACCTTTAGAGCAAGTAGTTCACTAACTATATTCATTTTATCACTATCTAAATTTAAAACAAGTAACTCTTTTGGTATTTCGTGTCTTTCATAAAACTTAAGAATATATGAAGTTACTTCATCTGATAAATCACTCATCAAATAAAACTTATCATTATTGCCTCCAACAATCTTTCCATTTCTAACAAATAATACCTCAACACTAACAATACCTTCATCAAAATAATACCCAATTACATCTCTATTAACATAATCATGTAATTCAACTTTTTGCTTATCTAACACTATCTTTATATAATCTAATTCTTTTTTTAACTCTAAAGCATTTTCAAAATTTAAACTATCACTATACATATTAATCTTTCCTACTAACTTATCAATTAATATCTTATCATTACCCCTTAGAAATTCTAAGATGTCAGCTTCCATTTTATTTAACTTATCTTTATCTACATGTTTTTCACAAAACCCTAAACATTCACCTATATGATAATATAAACACACATTCTTAGGCATTCCTTCACACTTCTTCAAAGGATACAACCTATTTATTAAATTAACGATCTTTCTAGCAGCATATGCATTCGGATAAGGACCAAATAACATCTTCTTATCTTTTTTCTTAACACTTAAATACCTAGATACTTTAACTCTAGGATATGGTTTACTAATATATTCAATATAAGGATAACTCTTATCATCTTTAAGTAATATATTATACTTAGGATCATACTGTTTAATTAAATTAATTTCAAGTATAAAAGCCTCTTGCTCTGTGGAAGTAGTTATATAAGTAAAATCAACAACTTCACTAACCATCTTAGCTGTTTTCCCAGTAACATTACCTTTAAAATAACTATTAACTCTTTTATATAAGTCCTTGGCTTTGCCAACATATATAACTGTATTATTAATATTTCTCATTTGATAAGAACCAGGTAAATGAGGTATAGTTTTTAATTTTTCTCTAAGCATAATTATTTCTCCTTTATAAACTATATTATACTATGTTATAATAAATAAGAAAAGAGGAATATACCATGAATTTAATTAAAACAAACACAATAGAAATTAAAAAATCAAAATTTTTAGCCTACAACTACACTATTACAAACCAAAATGAAGTAAAAGAAATTTTACAAAATTTAAAAGAAGAACACAAAAAAGCAAGACACATAGTTTATGCATATAAATTACCAAACACCGCAGGAAAAAGTGATGACAAAGAACCAAGTGGAACAGCAGGATTACCACTTTATAACATACTAGAACTAAACAACAAAGAAAACACCTTACTAGTTGTAGTAAGATATTTTGGAGGAACAAAACTAGGAGCAGGACCACTCACAAGAGCATATAAAAATGCTGGTATTAGTGTATTAAACTAATATCAGCATTGTTTTTATGTTCATTAATTTATGCGAAACGGTGAACTAGATGTTCCATCTCCCCCAGCAAAGTTTACCGAGGATAAAAGATAAAAGGAAGGGCGCACCGCACTGGTATTTTCCACATAGAGACCACTCATGCCACCACCGCTACCAACATACCAAACACTAAAGTTATAGTTATTAAAAGGCGTTAATACCCATTCTCTTTCTCCTAAACAAAGCCAATTCCTTTGATATGCGTTTGAATCTGAATCATAACTACTTAATTTAGTTGTCCAGTAATCTTGGGTTGTTGCATATCCATAATCGCTTGCATACATTAGTCCAATTTGGGCTGTATGTGTTTTTGTTGCCCATGTTATTTCTCTTGTATATAATGGTTTGGCTGTTTCAGAACTGTAATCTCCACTTATCTTCCATGTTACATTTTCTATTTTATCTTCAAATCCAGATAATTTTTCTTGTTTAAACGTAGAATTTAATGTTTCATTTAGTGATGCACTTGACCAATCATTAGACATTGTTGTGTTCCATTTATATGTACCATATGATGTATTCTTTATTACTTTTACTAATTGTTGATCTTTTATTCCATGATTGTTATCTCCAAATACTCCAATTATTCTATATAGATTATCATCTGGACATGTTTCTTCACTTGAACCTAGGCAAATGTAATTATTTACATCTGCACCTGCACCTGCATATCTATATGAATTATCTCCTGCTCCATTTTCTAAATTTGTATCATGGTAATAAATATTATTCTCTCCTTGAACTCCTGTATATAATTTTGCTATATGGCAAGCAATTGAATTATCGCTACAAATATTATGATAAGGTAAATCAACCACTTCTTTTTGTATCATCATATTAGCATTAAAACTCTTATCACTATTACTTGATTGATCTGCATCTAAATTAATAAATGTTACTTTTATTTTCCAGTTTTCTTGTTTTTTACCATTATCACTTGATGTAACTTCGATTTCTTTATTATCTGCTAAAGTAATAACGCCACTAAATTCTGTTATATCAAAACCTTTAAAAGTATTACCTTCATTATCTGTTACATCAATTGCATTACCTAAATCAGGAAGTGTAGTTACAACCCCATTAGGTCCTTCTACAGATAAAACTAATTCTGCTTTTTTATCACTAGTTGTATATTTAAATTCATTTTTAGTTACTACTACATATGCATAATAATTCATTTTAGCTAAATGAGTCTTGTTATTTGCTTTTAGAATTGCTGCTGCATTTGTAGCCCCTTCTAAATTACCTTTACCTTGAGCAAAATTAAATTGATTTGGATTAATCGTTATATCTTCACCTATATCAAAAGATAATTCATCAACTGAATAAGTCTTAGCACTTATATAAGCATTTGCACCATTACCATACTGTGTTTGAAAATATGCAAAACTTATTCCCACAACAAAAAGAAAAAGAAGACCCACTATTATAATAATATATAACTTATTTTTATTATTATTTCTATCTAGTTTCATTAGTCCACTCCATTTTATTTTATCATATCAAGTATTTCTTCTTTTGTTTTAAATCCAATAGATTTTTTTATTTCTTTTCCCCCATCAAATAATATTA
>SAMEA104315427__coassemble_388_pt1 | contig 54499 bp, 53 predicted proteins | sample SAMEA104315427__metabat2_high_PE_043 | metagenome-assembled genome bin SAMEA104315427 (sample SAMEA104315427) | gut metagenome | biome: Monkey gut; feature: monkey-associated habitat; material: faeces | place: China | collected 2013
CCACATGATTGTAATCTCTTTCTATATTTTTTTATATCATCATTGGTAATCTCAATAGAAGTTAGGTACATGTCATTAGACTTAGCATTTTGATTATAGGCATTATTACAATTATTTTCTATATCATAAATATCTTTTAAATAATTTAATTTCCATTTAAATCTTCCCTTTTCTACTTTTATTTTTTCTACAAAAGTTTCTATTAACTCATCTGATATTTCATTATTTCTATCATATTCTAGATTATCAATAATATTTTTCTTTAAATGAGATAGTTTATCTTCTAATTCCTCTTTTGGAATTACTTTATTCTTTTGAGATTGCTCTATTTTTTCTTTCAAAATAGCATTGTTTTTATCAATGTCATTTTTTCTTTTTATATAGTTATCCTTATCTATTAATTCATTTACATACATATCAACTATTCGTTCAAGTTTATTATTATTAGATGATATTTTATCAGCATATTCTTTTATTTCATCATCCATAAACTGATTAATAGAATCATTTTGAATTGTTTCATCAATAATATCACTTGCAATATTCATTATTCTATCTTTATTATCCCAAATAGTATCAAATATAATATTTGCCATTAATTTTAATTTCCATTCTACAACAATTGGTGTTGAACATGCATTATCAGGATCTAATCCTTTTTTAATCCTATAATTTACTGAACCATTATTTTTTTGATTATAGCATTGAAAATAAAAAGTCCAAACATCTCTTTCAGAATTTTTATAATAAGTTGATTTATTAAAACTAGAACCACATTCACAAATCAATTTTTTAGTCCAAATACTTTTAGGTGAACAACAACCATGACCTTTTTTTCCTTCTTTAATCACTGAATGTTGTTCTAACATTTCCTGTACTTTTTTAAATTCATCCTTTGTAATAATTGGTTGATGTTTTCCCTCAACGGTTATTTGCTCTACTTCACCTCTATTTTTCTTTGGCTTTTGTTCTAGATAATCTGGAATATAACTTTTTCTATAAATTATAGTTCCAGCATAAAATGGATTTCTTAAAACTCTAACTATAGAAGAAGCACTCCACTTTTTTAATCCTGTCGCTGTTGGAATACCATTTAATTCCAAATATGCTTTAATATCAGTACTTCCTTTTCCTTTTAAAAACATATCATAAATAATTCTAACGGTTTTTGCTTGTTCTTCATTAATAATCATATCTGAGCCAACTCTATCATATCCTAAAATATTTCCAGTACCATAGAATACTCCATTAAGAAAAGAGATTTTTTGACCTGCTTTAACTCTTTGAGAAGTCTTTTTACTTTCATTTTGAGCAAGTGTTGCCATTATTGTTAATTTTAATTCGCCATCTTCATCATTAAAAGTCCAAATATTATCCTCTGTAAAATATACTTCAACACCTATCTTCTTAAGTTTTCTAGTTTCTTGTAATGTATCAACAGTATTTCTAGCAAATCTAGATACTTCACGAGTAATTATTAAATCAAAATGTCCTTCATGTGCATCTTGAATCATTTTAATAAATCTTTTTCTTTTCTTTATAGATGTTCCAGTTATACCTTCATCTATGTATCTCTCATATAATTCCCAATCTGGATGTTTTTTTAATATCTCATCATAATATTGTACTTGATATTCTAAAGCTGATAATTGTTCTTCATGTTCCGTTGAAACTCTTGCATAAATTGCAACTTTTCTTTTCATTCATTTCACCTCACACATAGAAAATACCATCAATTTGAATATTCTTGAAGTTTGCGATTTAAATGTGCGATTAATGTATTATATTCTTTTGAACTTATTAAATTATTTTTATATAAAATACTAAATAGTGCCTCAACAATTTTTAAGTCTAATAACTTTTTTGATTCATTATTCAATAACTTATTTAATTCAGATTTTTTTTCAAAAGAATTATCCATTTAAATTTTCCCTTCTAATTTCATTTTCAAGAGTATTTTTTAAATGAATTTCAATGATGGTTTTTCCATCTTGATTATTACTAATTTCAACATGATAAACATTATTATCTAGCTGACCATTTATTAAAGATTTTTCCATATCCGATATATCTTTGTTAAGACTTATAACAGAATAGGTTCTATTATTCTGTGTCTTGTATTCAAAATTAATAACACTATCTTTAATAATATCTTTAATTTGATCTATTGCTTTTAACAGAGTTTGTTCTTCAGCTTCTCTTTGTTCCTTATAAAAATCTTTAGCACTCATATTTATTTCATCATCAACTTTTTTAAATCTACCACCTATTGATGATTTAATTTGTTCTACTGTGAAATATGTATTATCAAGTTGTTTTAATGAGTTAACTTTTCTTTCAATTTCACCTTTTTCATAACAAGAAAACTTATTATACATAACAGTATCTCTAAAAACAGGATAACCTATTATAGGAAATATTATAGTTTTATAATGAAGTTGTTTTACTTCATCTGGTGTAAGTAAATCTCTTGCCATTAAAGAAGTTGATTTATTGCCATTGTAGTCTAATAAACTAAGTGATTGACTTATAGAACTACTTGATATTGTTGTCTTACCTAGTCTTTTAGATATTTGTTCTGCTGTATCCTGTGTATTTGTTTTTAAATAAATTAGACCACAGTTATCCAATATTATTTGTGCTACTTCTTTACCATATACATTATCAAGTTGTGAAAAAGATTGAATGAAGAAGTGAAATCTCATTCCTCTACTCCTTGCAACTGATACTAATGCTTCAATATCTGCAAGTGGTGGACAATTTGCAAACTCATCAAGTAACCAATCAATCTGAACTGGTAACTTTTTATTTTCTTTACTATTAGCAAGTTTTACTAACTCCTTATATAATAGTCCTACAATAATGGTAACTAATGTAAAATACACTTTATCTTCATCTGGTACTATTATAAATAATGCTGTTGCTTCTCTACCCAACAAATCAAAATCAAAGTCAGAATCAGATGTAACATTTGCTACATTAACATCATCAAATAAAGACATCTTTTCGCCAAATACTGCTGTAATAGATTTATAGGTATTATCACTTGCATTAAGTATTGATGTTAAAGAATCCTTGCTTTTACTTCCGTAATCTTTCCTATCAATATATGTTTTAAACTTATTAAAATTTTTCTCTTGCATTGAACTATTTTGAAACTTACGGATAGATGTCATAGTAATCTGATTTCTTTTTATATTATTTTTCTTATATTCTTCTAAAAAAAATCCTATTAAACCTTCTAATAAATTTCTTGCACTATTATTCCAGAATGGATCTTTTTGTTGAGTTTTCTCCTGCATTATCATCGTAGCAAGTGAAGTTATTAATCTATTAGTTTCAGCAAGCGAAGTCATTGCCAAATTATTGTATTTAACTTTATCTTTTTTACTTACAATAGACTTTTTTTCATATTCAATATACTTTTCATATTCCTTAATAATTGGTTCTAATATATTAAAATGATTAGACTTTTCTGGATGTCTAAAATCAAGCGTCAATACATTATATCCATTGTCTTTAAACATTTTTGAGGTTGTATTAAAAATTTCGCCTTTTGGATCAGTTATAAAAACACTCCTCTTATTCTTTGCAGTAGCAATAAAAGAACACATAGGAATAACAGCAGTAACTGATTTACCACTACCAGTTGATCCCAGATAAGTATAGTGTGGTGTTTCTCTATCAAACCAAACATATTTAAAATCTTTACTAAACCATATAGGCACACCAGATTCTTTAATATTACTTATTTTTTCTTTTTTAAAATTTTTCTTAATTTCATTAAAAGTTGAGAATCTTGCCGAACCATATTCATTATTATTTTTCACTTTATGTTTTGATATAGCTGGTTCTATAAACATAAATCCTACTATAAACAAAAGTAAAAGAGCTAACACAACGATTAGCTCTAAAGACATATATCCTCATCAATAAGTTCTTCAATATTATAAATATCATAATTGCATATCATTTCATCAACTTGATCTTCAATATCTAAAACTATTTCATCTAAACTTTTATTATCATAAAATTTTACTTTATCCTTATTAGAATTTTCTAGTGCTACCCTTAAGCTTCCAAGTATGTTTCCTTTAATGGCACTATATAAATTATTTATTTCTAAATTATCTAATTCATTATTTATTTCATCTAATGTCATATTCTTCATTCACCCCTTTTTCTTTTCTTATTTTTAATAGTTCTTGCGATTTAGTTAAAGCATCATTAAAGAGTTTCATTTCATTATCTAATAAATCACTATCATCTAATTTATATTTAGAATAATCATAATTACTTTTTCTTAAATATTCTAAAAAATCATTAAGAATAAGTGATCCGTCTTTTAGGATTTTATTTTCTAAAAAATTATAATACTTTTTTATTTTTTTATAATGCTTAGTATTCTCATTAAAAACTAAATTATTATATTTATAATTTTTATATTCATCAAGTGGCACAGGCGAAGATATAAATCTATCTCCAGCCCAAGAACCAACAAACTTTTTATTTTGAAAATAATAATCTCCTCCACCTTGTTCGTTACCACATCCAATTAATAGTGCAAATGAATTTATTTTACAAGCACCAATTTTTTTCATATTTCTATCTATCCAAAAATTTTGTATAGGTTGCTTGAATAAATCAACATATTCTTTTTTATCTAAATTATAAACATATCTAATATTGCTATTGCTTTTACTCACAACATTTTTAAATCCTTCAGCATAACTATATATAGTATGATTTATTCCTAATTCTTTACTTAATTTTTCAATTATATTCGCAGTATTGCTACTATCTGTTGATTCAGCATAATCGCCTACATGAATAACTCTATCACCTTTCCACTCATTACTTAATAATCTTAAAATATCATTACAATAATCATTACTAACATAGGAATGTTCCATCAACTTATATCCATGTCTATTTCTATCACAAATTTCTTTTTTATCTATATTTACAAACTTATAATATTGTCCCATCTTGTACCTCTTTTTCTTTTCTTTTTCTCAGTTCCTGTTCTAGTTCTCTTTGTTCAAGTGTAACAATAAAATGATTAGAATTATATTCTCCATTTTGACATAATATAAATTCGTTTTCTTTTTCTTCAAACATCCAACGACCATCATAGTCTGGATTATTCAAATCCATATCAGTTTCGTATTTAATAGCATCTAAATCATTAAAATCTAAATCATTTTTTATACTTTCAATTTCTTCTTTAAACAACTTTTTAGCATAAGATAAAGATGGAGTTACAGCTATTACATTATTAAATGATTCATCATTGCAAACACAATTACTTGTAATAACATAGACAATATTTTTTGATTTTTTTTCTATTTGCTTAATTTCATTATCTAATTTATTTAAAAAATGAACCCCATCACTACTCATTCTATCTTCGTCCCAATATAAATTATCTACATATTCCTTCAACTTTTTCCAACTATTATTATCTATAATCATATATCATTCCTCCTTCGTTTCTTTAATTCTTTTTAAACATGTTTCATAAAAGTTTTTATTTATTTCAAATCCAATATAATTTCTTTTTTCTTTAATGCAACAAACTGCTGTTGTTCCACTTCCCATAAAACAATCTAAAACTAAATCGTTTTCACGAGAACTATTTCTAATTAACTTTCTAACAAGTTCTTCAGGCTTAATTGTAGGATGATTCCATTTTCTTTTATCCTTAATATTTATCGGATAATAAAAAACTGTTTTAGCATCTTCATAATTTTTAGGTGAACAATATCCACCCTTGCGAAAGTATAAACAATATTCTTTATCACTTAAATATTTGTTATTAAATAACGGTAAAGCATTAACCTTGTTCCAAATAATAATATCCATTTTACATTTTTTGTCTAATACAAAATATTTTATATAAAACGGAATTTGCTCACCATTACAAAAGATATAAATATTTATTCTTTTTAAAACTCTAATTATTTCTTCAAGAATATTATAGTCATATCCACCAGTTAAATTTGATTTATATAATTCATCATTATAACTATTAATACTTCTGGCTAAATCAGAATCGTATTTAACATTGTGATTATTTATTTTATATGGTGGATCTATAATAACCAAATCTATAAAATTATCAGGTATTTTTTTTATTCCAATTATACAATCTTCATTATAGATTTTATTAAGCATTTATTATTCCTTTTTTTCTATAATACGAAGCAAATCTATACTTAAGCATTTCATTATAATCTAAATGTAATACTATACTTAATCTATATAAAAACACACTACATGGTTCTTTAATTTGACCGTTCTCTAATTTATTAAGCTCAGAAATTGATATGTCGGTCAATTCAGAGAGTGCCTTTAAAGTTAGATTACGTTCTTCTCTTGCTTGTTTTAGAATTATTCCTAATACAAGAATAAGAATTTCTCCTTTCTTCTTCTCTTGAATATTTACTTGATATTTTTAATCCACAATATAAAAAAAGTGATAGTCCTATAACTAACACTAAAAATAAAATAAAAATTAACCATTTCCATAATGGCATATTTATCACCTCTTTCTTTCATGAAAAAAGACTAGTTTTTTAAAACTAATCTCGTTAAAATATAAAAATAAATTATAAAATATATCAATTCCAAAAGATACTTGTAATGAATATTAAATGATTAAGTATTTTTGATTACTAGTCTTTCAATATAATAAATTAATTATTGCTACTATTTTATTGATAGTATAACATCTTCTAAATATAAACTATCATAATAATTATTTTCCTCTAATATTTGCATCCACTCATTAATATTCGATTTAACATTATTATCGCCTTTTCTATAAATTATTCTTAAAAGCATTCCAATAGTTGGGAATTGATTTAATAAATCATCCCATTTCGTTAAAACATTAACATCTTTTGCTGCTTCAATAATTGCTTTAACAGCATAAAATGCTTCCTGATATTCTCCAAAATTTATTAAATCTCTAGCTATGCTAGTATATTTTATTTCACTATATCCATCTAGAACTAAAGAATTGTATAAATTATTGTAATAATATTCATATGTTTGTCTTGGTATATATTTTCTAAAATGTTCTTCTAAATGTTCTAATTCAAAACAAACATAATCTCTTCCCACAACAGATAAAATATATTTTTTTAAATCTTCTGCAGGTATTAATTCAATTAATTGTTGAACTGTTAATTCTTTTTTTCTAATATTTGCCTTCAACTTAATATTACTATATTCTTTATTTTTAATTGCTAACAATACAGCATATTCATGCTTACAAGGATATTCGCATGGGCAAGTACAATCATAATAAAGAAATTCATCATCTTCATCATAATTAACTTTTACTTCATATCTTTTACTTCCATCAACTTTAGCAATAAACTCATTACCATCTCTTACAATTGATACAATACGATTATTATTGTAATAATCTTTTCCTCTACTCTTAATTTGATATTCAAATTCACTCATTTCATAGTCTATAATTGAATCAAGTTCCTCATCAGTTAAAATATTTGAAGAACATTCATCACATGTACAAATATCACTTTTGCCCTTTTCATTGCAACAGTAATCCATTTTTTCAGTAGAATTTTGACTATTTTTTTCTAGAGTAATTTGATCTTTAATTTTGTCAAATAATTCATCAGTTCTAATTTCCACAGATATTCACCTCTGACAATATTATATCATACAATTTATTTTTTCAAAAGAGAATCAAATGTATAATAATATCATCAATAACTATTTTGATAATTTTTAATTATTTTATTATTTAGAATAGCTATTATCAACTTGAAACAATTTGCTAAATTCTTTTTGTGCCTCTTCCATTTCGGCATTAATACTTTTAACCGCATTCATAATTTTATATTTATTTTGATATTTCATTTTTGGTAAAGTATTTGATAAATAATTATTAATTATTGTATATTTATTTTGATTTTTGTTTTTCTTATACTCCTTTAAAATTATTTCTCTTAATATATCATCTGGATTCAATGTCTTGTATTTTTTTGAATTACTTTTAAACATATAATCAGCATGATTAACAATTGCATTATAAATGTAATTATCAATATATTTTTCTTTACTTTCTGTTAAAGTTTTATCTATATTTATTTTAGATACATTATTATCTTTATTAACTTTATATAGGTAATTATTTAAATTATCAATTGAATTCAAAAAGTTAATGTAATCATCATAAAATTCTGATTTTGAACAAAATAAATACTTTTTAATTCGTTTAGTTAAATCTTTAATTTCTTTATTTTTTATTGAATTAAATTTTATTCTGTTAGAATTATTTTTTCTTTCATCATAAAGTAATTTACCTAAAGTAAGAATATCATCTTCAAGCATAATATCTTTTTTATCATAAAGTATAAAATTTTTTTCTTTAGGATTAAAATGTTTTTTTAGTTTTTCAATTTCATCATTTGTTATAGTTATCATTGGATTGAGATATTTTTTTCTTTCAACAGCAAAAACAACTTCATTTTTCATAAAGTTTATTTCTTCTTGTGTAAGTTTACCTTTCCTTCTATAACCTAATTTGTTATTTGATAAAATATAATTTGGCTTCTTCTCTATAAAACTAACATGAGCATGCAAATTATCAGTATCTGTATGAAAAGACAAATTATAAGCCATATTCTTTTTATCTTTAAATCCCATCTTTTTAAAAAATCTAGGAAGAACATTTTTTATAAGTTCTTGTTCTAAATCCTGTAATGATATATTTTCATTTAAATAGTCATTATTAAAACTTATAACACATTGCCATAGATTAGAATTTTCAGCATATTTTACAAATTGTTTTTTCCTTTTTTCTATTTCCTCTTTAGTAGCATAACTGCCATTTTCAATGACTAAATTCATTTTATCGTTTTTGTTGAGTTCTCCAGTATAATAATCAAACAGATTCATTACCCTTTTATCTTCATTTGAAAAGTAATCAAATTTACGAGCTATCTTCTTTTTTAATCCTTCTATTTGTTTAGCAGTATAATTTTCTTCTCTACGATTAAATGCATGAGTAAATTTACAATTAAAGATAACTTTAGTACTAGTCATCAAATTTATCTCTCTTCATTTTTTTCATAAACTCATTTACTGCATAGCTTTTATTAGGATCCTTTATATTAGAAAAATTCATATCTGAATATATTTGTTTGACTAATTCAAATAATATATTCATTTTTCTTGCAACAAATTTCATATCAGCATCTAATGATGATAGTAATTTTTCTAATTCATCTTTTTCTATAAAATATTCACTTATTATAAAATTAAGCTCATCAGAATATGATCTTTTATTTCTTTTAGAAGATACCTTTACCTTACTATCTAAATCAGGAGAGATTGAAAAATGTTTATCAATCTTTCTCATTTTCAATCTCCTGCAATCTTTTTAAAACACATCTTAACAATTGTAATTTAAATTTATCAACTGGTTCTTCTTTTTTTTCATTATTTTTAGAACAATAAGGTTCATAATCTGGCAAGAAATATTTTATACCAAACTTTTTGTAATTCTTAACCCATGATGATATTCTTCTATAAGGAAGATTATCGTGTAACATACTTGTATCAAATCCTGCTCTTTCAAAAATTTGTTTACCAGTTAATTCTGGTAAATCTAGTCTCATCATTACACACCACAATTTGAAAATCGTATCATATACAATTTCCCTTTTGTATCTGACTTCTTTAACAAAGATATTATCATTTAGAATTTTTAATTCTTTATCTGTATAATATCTCAGTTTCATAAATCAATCTCCATATTTTTATGATTTTTTATTTTCTCTTTAGTAAGATTTTTAAGCGAATCATCAAGAATCATATCTTCGGCAATTTCTCGTATATCCTCTAACACAAATCTATCCTTTTCGCCTAGGTCATCAATTATATCAGCAACATACTTTTCTGTTGCATCCATTAAATTGCCCCAATAAAAAACCATATCAAATTCTCTTTTGTTTTTATCATAATGTAAATCAGCAACATTTTCATTATTACTAATATCATTACATATTTCTTCTAAATGATTATAAATATAATTTTTAGATTCTTCATCAAAATCATCTATATAACTATCTAAACAAACAATATAATTAAAATTACTTGTTTGGTCCATTCCATAGTTGACTATATCATTTGCAATTAACTTGCATAGTGTCATCTTCATTCTTTATCATTCCTCCTTTAAAATATAAAATTAATCCTAATTCAACTAATTTTATCACCATTTTATTTATACTTATTCCTTCTTGTTTTGCAAGAAGTCTTATTTGATCCTTTAAGTCTTTTAAACATCTCACAAATAGTGTTACTATTATTTAAATCACCTCTTTCTAGCACAAAAAAAGAACAATCTCTTGCTCTAATTTTTATTTATCATAAAATTTTTTCTTACAAAATTATCTAAATATTCGTCTTCGTCCTTTTTTGTTGGCTTTCCCTTTGGAAATCTATAAACATCATAACCAACAATTTCAAAACTTGCAACATTTTGTATTTTAAAAGTAAATTCTAATAATTTTTTCATGTTTATATCTTTTACTTTTTCTTTAATAAAATTATATCTTAAATCCGTAAAAGTATTCTTTATTTCATCTAGTATATCCCATACATCTTCTTGAACAAAAACTTTTATCCATTTATCAATTTCATTTTTATCTTTTTCTAATAAATTAATGTATAATTTTTTTAAATTATGATTAAGACAAGTTACATCATCAGCAGTAAATCCTCTGTTCAAAAGTAAAACTTTAAGATATAACTCACATGCAAATGCACAATTTGTTGCTAGTGGTATTTTAGAAACAAGATCACTATTATCATATTCTTGTTTATCAATTAACCTGATAAAACTTGTGGCTTCATCAAATGTTTTAATAATGCTGTCTTTATTTTTTTGAATTATTAATTGAGTATTTAACTCATACTTTGGAATTTCATTAATATTATCTATATTTACTATATTAACTGTATTATTTCCTAAAATATATGAATCACATTTTATACTATTAGTTAACATGCCTTTATATATACTTCCATCTTTAAATATAATCCGCACAGTTTTTCCAACATATTTTTTATAATCTTTTGACATCTTCATCGCCTCCAACTCAAGATATATTATAACATTTTTTCTTGATTTTTACCTCAATATAGAAAGCAGGATAAAGGGAATGATAGCACAGCACTAGTTTATTCCATATAAATAAACGGATTATAGTGCTATCATTTCACTTTTTGCACTTGCAAAAATGAGTTAAAAATATGTAAGAACTCATCCACACTTTTAATTTAACCCTTTTAATTAAAGGGGTAGTGAGATTCAATTTCATTTCCAAGTGTTGGATATGTACTAGGTAATGTTGGATGAATCTTGGATGTTTCATTTTCTTTATTAAAATCTACCAAACTGAGACCATCAATTACTTTTCCATTTTCAGAAACTTGATAATGTAAATGATTACCAGTTGAATATCCTGTTGTTCCCACACTAGCTATTTGTTGCCAACTTGAAACTTTATCGCCTATTTTAACCTTAGATGAATTTGGATATAAATGGCCATATAACACAATATACTCAATATCATCTACTGCACATTTTAATTTAATATAATTACCTGCTCCTCCATTAGTATCTATTGTATTTGTAGAATATTTAAATGACACATCAGCAATCTCTCCATCACAAGTTGAATATACTGGTGTTTCTGCTGGTGCTCCAAAATCCCATGCTGAATGAGTATTAGGAGTGCCATAAACAATTCGTTCTTCCATAAAATAACTTGTTACAGATAAATTAGAAAAATCTAGTGGCGAGTTAAAAGGCTTATTTTGTATTTCATTTATTTGCCCAGAATCTTTAATTTCTTCACTATTACATACAGAATATATTTTATATCTATCCATTTCACACACTTCTGAAATAGGTTTAACTTGTTTTAAATCCATATCTAAATTATCTGTGTATATTTGATCGAAAGTCAAATTATCATTTTCTAAATAAAAATACAAAATTCTATCAAGAGATACATAACCATTACCATTCATTATATTTTTTCTAACAACAGCTTTATACATATCAGCATATTGACTATTATTTTCTACATAACCATCAGTTATGTTTGCACCAAAAAAATCTAGTAACACAAGAACAGGGATTAGTATTACTAACCCCATTCCTATCATACCAATAGAAGAAGATATAATTAATTTAAATATCTTGCTCTTTTTCATTTTTCTTTTCCCTAAAATGATTACAATAGATATTTAAATCACAAGCCAGATCTATAAAAAAATTTAATCTTTCTTTTTCTTCTTTATTTTCTATATTTCCATAAAGTAGTATATCATTCACTGCTGTTCCAACTTCCATAGCAACATTCGTTGGCTTATTTGATAAAATATAATCATAATTTTTACAACAATTTTCTTCTGTACCATATACATCTTCAAATTCAAATGCTAAATGTTGTTTAGAAAATTTAATCAATTCATTACATAATTCATCTTTGCTTTTCATTCCTCTTCACCCATCATTCTTCTTTCAGTAGCAGTAGCCTCTATCTTAATTCCAATTCTTGTTTTATTATCTATGCTGAGTAAAAATTCTCCTCTTTTGGCACCAAGTAAAAAATCTATTTGAGTATCTGTTAAGGGATTATTTTTAAATAATTCCAAGTATGCTTTTAAATCATCTTCTTTTAGCATACCAACCATAGTATATTGACAATTGTTAAATATAGCAGTTGCATGTCTTAGTACACTTGCATTACCTAAAAAATCGGATATACACTGACTAGATAAAATTAAATTGGTATTATATTTTCTACATCTTCTTGCAAGTTGTCCAAAGTTTTTTATTACTTCATTATTGTTTTCATCAATATATAAATGGAATTCATCTACAATAATACTAATATGTTGTTTATCACTAGATTCTCTTTTCTCATTTATAATTTTATTTGCAACTATACTATTATTTAAATAAGTTAGTAGATTTAATATTTGAGTATTTATAATTCTTTGATTACCACTATAAAGAAGTTCCTGTAAGTTAAATGCAATTAAATCGTTATTTAAATCTATTGAAGTATGAGAATTAAATAAATAAGAATCTGTTCCAGTTAAAAATCTAGACAATAGTATTTCTAATTGATCTACAATTCTTATTTTTTCTTCACTCTCTAAAGACTTTTTGTATTCAGGTAAATAATTATATAAGTCTGTGAAAATTGGATAATCATTTGCATTTAATGTTTGAAGAGTATTTATTGAAGTGTTTTTATATATACCTTGTTTATTGTATAAAGATTCCAATATTGCTAGTAACATAACTAATTCTTTTTCATTTATATTATCAAAAGCACTTTTAAAAAATGCTTCTAAGAATCCTAAATGTTTTGCTAAAGGACAATCAGTTTCTTTTGTTTCTTGATCCTCATCACTTGGTATATATCTTATTTGAAGTGGATTTATCATTCCACCTTTTTTAGAATATAAATCAATATACTCTCCATCATTTGCTTTTACTAACTTTTCATACTCATTTTCTGCATCAAAAATAAATATTTTAGTTCCTCTAGCAAATTCATTTACTATTATTTTCTTCATAGTAAAACTTTTACCTCCACCTGTTGATGATACAATTGTCAGATTATGAGATGTCCTTTTATTATTAAGAATAAATGGATCAAAAAATACTGGTAAAGAAGTATGAATATCTACTCCTAACATGTACCCTGTTGGATCAATAAAATTCGCTTTTGTAAATGGGAAACCTGCTCCTAATGTAATTGTAGGAAAATAGTTAGAATAATCTTTTAGAGAAGTTGTTGTTACATCAAATGATTGCCAAGTTTCTAATTGCCTTAATCTAGGAAGATCAAGTTTTATGTGATTCTTTTTTGCAATCTTTTTTAAATCCCTAATAGTATCTTCTCTTTCTTTTCTATCTCCTGTTACAAGCAAAATCAAAGATATTTCTTTAATTTTTTCATCACCACTTTTAATGTCATTCATAAGAAGTTGATAGTTTTCTTTCTTTATATCTAACTCCGTTGCATCACTTAATTTCTTCGTTGTACTTCTATCTGATAACAAAAATTGGTACTGTGAATTAATCCATCTTATCAACTCATCTTGATCAATAGCATCTTTAATATTTAAACAGCTCCTCACATTTGGATAATTAAATATTTCTTCAAAAAATAATTCATCAACAAATGGAGCAATATTCTTGATTGTTAAAAGTTGCACCTCATTGTCATCAATTTTTAACATATTAGTTCTTTCAACTAAATTGAGTGGAACAATCAACTCTTCAATTTTACTCCACATCAACAAGTCTAGTGGATTATCACTTAAATACAAATTTGATAGAAACTTATATACTTCTAATCTATTTGTTATTATTTCAATATTTAATCTAGGTTGTATATTAGCAAATAAATCTTCTACCTCATCTAATTGTCTTTCTAAAGTATCTGTATCTTTTGCAATTAGAACAATATAATAAATACTAGAAACAGTAAAATTATTTTGTTCCAATTCATCTATTAAATTTCTACTTTCATTAAGTAAAAATAATCTTTTTAAATCATTTTTAAATCTTTTAATCAACCTATCCAGATTTAACTTGTTGTTATTTAAATTAATAGGTTCATCTAATTTATAAAACTTTAAATTTAAGTTTTTAATATGAAATAAACTTCTATAATAATTAAAAAAATTTATTTTTTCTTGTTTACTTGATAATGATAAATCAATAGCTTTAACTTCTATTAGTGAAGCATACTCTCCACTTTTAAGTTCTATTAATCCATCATCACTAACATCCTTTATATTGGAAAAAACTTTAGAATTTTTAAATCTTCTTTTCATTATGGAAGTTTTTAAATATTCAGATTTAGTTTTTTCTTTTAATTCATTTATTTTATTCAAAGATTTTAAATCTTTTTCTTCTTGACTCTTTTTTGGGAATAACCCTATATTAACCACCTTACCTTTCTTTCGTATAAATATAATTTTTACATTTAAAAATATATTTAAAAAATAATCCCAATACTTTATACATTCTATTTTTTTTGGATAAATTAATTGGAATCATTAAAAATACGCAAATCGTTAAAAATATAATTGAAAACAATTTATGTGTAGAAAAGGCAAATAATGATAGAAATATCATAATCATAGGAATACCTATATATAAATCATTTAATTCTATATACTTGCCTAATGTCTTTTTTATGCTATTTATAGTTATATACAATTTCTATCACCTACTTTTATATCTATTTCTATACATTGCTCTTTGTGGCATTAAACTATTAACAGAGCCTCTAATATTTGACATACCACCGTGTCTTAAATTCTTTCCTAATGCAGATGGTGTTTTTTGTTCTATTGATACACCAGTTTTAGAAATAAAGTTTCCTATCTTACCCATTGCACTCTTTGGATTATTGGCATTATTAGAAATTTTATTACCAAAATTTGTAATTGCATTTCCTATACTTTTAACTGCTTTATTACCTCCAACTAATCCAACACCACTACTTGCAACACCTAATCCTACCATTCCAGCTCCAATACCTGCTCCACCAACTGCTGATGTTGCTGTATTCATTGCTTGTCCAAATCCCATTAAACTCATAAGTTGCTCTCTTCCACTATTAGCAGATACATTACCACCTATGAATCTATTAACTACTTGAGATCCAGTTAGTAAGAATGTTCCAGCTCCTATATACATTAAAGATTTTACTAAAATATCTTTAAATGTATTATCAGTAAAGAATGCTGTACCTGCAATTTCTTTCATAACAATACCTGTCAAACTAATGATTAACATTACAACAGCACCTTGAAGCATTAATGACACTAGTTGTTCTATTACAGCACTCCTTCTTTGCTTATTTCCTATGGAAGTTGCAAACACAACAGGACTAATTACAAATAAAAATAAAAACTCCAATTGCCTACGAGCTAACATCATTCCAGAAAAAAACAAAGCATATAAGAAGAATCCTCCAACTATTATTGCAAGAATCCAATTAATACTATATTTATAATCTTTTTCATCTGGTAATATCCATTTGTCATTAGTTACAAATTTATCATTATATTTTTGAGCATTTGTAAAAGAATTATCTTTTATAAATTTAGTATAATCATCTGCTTTAAATTCATCACTAACTTTATATTGATCTGTATAATCTACAAACATAGTTAGCATATTATCAGATATAGTAACATCATTACTAGAAAATATATTTGCTGTCCAACTACTTAACTTAATTGAAAAGGTAGAAACTTCTGCAAATAAAAATACTGATAATAATACAAATAATGTTGACTTAAATATTTCTGTTACTAATTGTTGTATAGATAATCCTTCATCTGGTTCTATTATTTTCATAACAAACTTATACAATGCAAATAATCCTAAAAGAGTTACTGCTATTGCAATTATTCCTTTATGAAAATTTGAAAACATAGAATTATCTGCAACACTATCTATAATATTGTAAGCATTTAGAGATTTTAAAACTTCAAATAATGTATCTATTAGATTATAAATAAAATCAATTATACCCCAACCTAATCTTCTTAAAAGGTCTAATGCTTTTAATAACATTGTTCCTCCTAAAATAAATCAATAATTAAATTAACAATAGATATTGCTAAAATAATACCGATTATACCAAACATAGTTTGAATTATTCTTTGTTTTACTCTTTGTTTTTGATCTACATCGGCGACTGCATATAATATAAATCCAATAATAAGTGAAACACCTGCGAGTGCTATACCAACTCTTAAAGCCCAATTTGAAAATGTTTGAATTGCTTTAATAATTGAATCTATATTATAATTACCACCATCTAATTTTTCTATTTTTAATAAACTTACACTACCACTTAGTTTTTCAACTATGGTATTTAGCATAAGTTTAGGCAATATTTGCACCTCTATTTTTCTTTTTTATCATATATCATTCCTCCAATCTTATATATAAAGAGGTAGAAAAATCTACCCCTTATTCCATTTCTGGTTCAGAATCTTTAATTTCTTTGGTTTTAGAAGATAAAAAACTTACTCTATCAGCTATTACATTTGTTCTTTTAACTTTTTCACCGTCATCTTTTTCATAGATACTTGTTTCAATTCTTCCTTTAATTCCAATCATATCTCCCTTTTTGCAATATTCAGAAGTTGATTCTGCTACATTATTCCAGATTGTACAATCAATAAAATCTGTTTCATATTCTCCATTAGCATTTTTATAACTTCTTGGAACAGCAATTGTTATATTAGTAACTTTCTTACCATCTTCCAATTCTTTTACTTCTGGTTCATTTACAAGTCTTCCTACACAAAAATAATTATTCACTATAATATCACCTTTACCTTTCTTATATTTCATATTCATCGTGAATACCTAATTTAATTTTTGCTATTTTTTCATAAGTCATAGCAATTGACTTATCATTGAACATATCTTTAAACTTAGTTATTTGTTCATCAGTTAATGAAACATTGTCACCAATATTTGCATCATCTCCTACAATTAAAAAAGGTCCGAAGATTATATCTCTTCCAACCTCTCTATTTGGACCCATACCATTAATTTTACCTTCTTCATTACAAATAATGACTGCATCTTCAATGTTAGGCATATAAAAATATTCTATATATCCATCAACTTGTTTTTGTAATGAGGTTAAATTATTTGGTATTTCTACTTCAACAGGCAATTCATTTTCTTTAACTAACAATGCTCTAAGTTTTTTTGACATCTAAACCCTCCTTTCATATTTCATTACACTCATATTCTTTAACAGGACTTACTCTTTCCATTTCTTCAATAACATAAGAATCATCAAACTCTCTAATCATTGATGGATATTCCAAATCCTGTTCATCTTCTTTTTCACTTTCATGACTATCTTCCTCATAGTCATCATAGTTTTCTCCAATTCTAGCAAAGCGAAAAGACATATCCTTTTCTCTTAAATGATTTAGACCAGATTCAATAGCACTAACACTATCATAACTGTTGTACCATTTTACCCAACTCCAACCAAAATAAACTACATAATCATTTTCTGCTTTAAACTTTAAATTATCTAATAAGTTATATTCATCATGATTTAATTTACTTAAAAAATTTTTTACATACTTATTTAGTTCATTAAAACCTTTTTTTGTAGTCATAATTCTAACTTCAGACCTATAGCCCATCAACATCACCTCTAAAATCTTTTAGTATTTCTTCCATTTCTTGTTGCTCTTCTTCTGTAGCCTTTTTTGATTCACATCTTTGCCCATTCCATACCATAACTCCATCTGAATCATATCTTATACGAGGTCCTTTTCTTTCATAGATAATATCATCATAATTATCTGAAATCTTTGTTACAGTTATAAAATTTTGCATTCTATTATTTACAGAATAAGAGTTTAAATACCCTTTAACAAATACTTTGCTATTAACAAAAAAATAATCAAGATTCTCATAATAAAGTTCTTTTGGTATATTTAGACTTATATATACTTTACTATTGGAATTACTTGAATATTTTTTAGATACAATACTAAATTTTACATATTTGTCATTATCATTTATATCCTTAATAACATTGATGTTTCCAGATATAATGACTTCGTTATAATCTACACCATTCATAATCAAATCCTTTCTGTATAAATATTTATATTAATTTAAATTATTTTTTATATTCTTGTTATATTAATTCTTTATATTAACTTATTATATTATGTTAGACAAAACTTCCATCGTGGATGGAAATATCTTCTACCCTAGATGGAAATATTTTCTACCCTAGACACTAAATAAATATTTCTCTTGTTCTTCAAATACACTATTTTTATTAAGTTATTTTTTTCAAGTTCACTTAATACTCTTGTAATAGTTCTTTCGGTAACAGAAATACTTTCAGCTAAGTGCTTATTAGTAGCAAAACAATATCCATTCTTATAACATAATAGTTGAATATCTCCATATAGTAATTTTGCATTACTACTTAAATTCGTATTATTTTTAATTGATAAAGGTATCTTAGAATATTTTTCATACACTAATACTCCACCTTATCAACTAAATACCCTATAAAGATAGTTTGCTTATCTTTAGTACCTTTTTTACAAGTAATAAGAGTTATCGTATTTTTATATCTATTTCTTACAATTTCAACCTTACCATCTTTATCTGTATCATAGAAATTATTTAGTTTATAAATATATTTAATTCCATCATAATAGATATATATTAATGAATCTTCCTTCAATTTATATAAGTTTCTAAAAAAAGAAACACCACTCGTTCCATTATGTCCTGCTAGTATTAAATTACTATTTTCAACATTAGGCATTTGTGAATGTTCAATTATTTGAATATTATACTTAACATTATTATATCTACTATTATAATCAACAATACCTCTTTTCAAATCTATACTTGGTATTTCAAGAATAGCAATATAATTATAAGATGGTGAGGAAGATTTTTTATTATCTTCCTCTTTTAATTGCTCTTGAGGAATAACTTCCTCAGAGTGTTCTTCTTCTATAAAGAAGTCATCTACCATCTTAACCTCTTGTACTTCTTTTTTTGTATTTTTATAAATATCAAAAGTAAAAATAAAAACTGAAATTATTATTAATATAAATCCTATAATTAATACTATCTTATTTTTTTTCTTTTCATATAAGATTATCCCCAATCCTACTAATCCAATTGATAAAGAAATAATGTATTTAGTATAATTTCTATTTAAATTAGTATTTGGCACTTCTACTTCTTCTAAATCATTAATTAAAGTAGAATTTATTATCTCACCATCTTTTTCTACTTTAAAATAGTTTTTATCATTATTTAAAACATAATGTTCAAGTGTAGAAATTTCTTTATAATAATAACTTCCGTATTCTAACTCTACTTCTATAATACCATTTTCATCAGTAGTATATTCACCAAGTAGATTATCATTTAAATCATAGATACCAATAACTACTCCAGCTAATGGATTATTATTAGAATCAACTTTATTAATTATTAATTTAGATTTAATTTTAGTATTAGTCATTTCAGATTTTACTATCTCTCCATTTTCTTTTATTTCAAACTCAATCTTTTCAGTATTTAAAATATATCCTTCTGGAGCTTCTTTTTCTAAAATAAAATATTTATGACCTGCAGGTAAATTATCAATAATTACTTTACCATCTTTATCTGTTACATACTCACCAATAAGTTTTTCTTCATCATCATTTAAATAAATCTCAATTTTAGTATTTGGAATAGTATCTGATGTTGTAAAATCTTTTTTAGTAAATTCTAATTTCCCCTTGGATAATTTATTTGTAAAATTAAATACTTTAGATATTACTGCTGTATATTGATCCTTATATTTTAGTTCTACTTCATATTCCTTAGAATCAATAACATGATTACTATTTGTTTCTAATTCTTTTAAGAAGTATTTACCCAATTTTAAGTTTTCAATTTTAGCATATCCATTAGCATCTGTTGTTACCTCTGCAATTAATTGTTTATTCTCATCATAAAGTCCATATTTTACTTTTTCAAGTGGTATTTCTTCATAAGAATATTTATTATCATCTATAACAAATTTTTCACCCTTTTTATTAATTTCAATCTTTCCTTTAACTGCTTGGTTTGCAAATTTTGTTTCAAATAATACTCCATATTTATTGTCAGTTATCAAATTAGAATTTTCACCTATTTCAAATTCTTGTGATTCTTTATTCCATAAATAACCATCAATAACTTGATCTACCTCTTCTAATTTATATTTTCCAGATATTAAAGGATATGGTGTAATTAATACTCCATTATCATCAGTTTTAAATTCACATAAAGTTTCTGCTTTTGGATATGTAACTGTTTGGCAAACATAATCATAACTCGTAAGTGATTTTATTTTAAATGTTATACCACTTCTTGGAATAACTTCTCCTGTATCTTTATCAACTTTAATAACTTTTAATTTAGCAGTTATTTCAGCATTTGAAATTAATTTGTATGTATTTGAATCTGTATCATCTCCTACAACAAACTCAAAATCATCTACTTTTTCATAATTAGGTGTACTAGTTATTTGTTTAAATGTATAACTACCATAAGGAAGTTTTATTTCTGCATATCCATTTTTATCAGTAGTAATTTTATCAATATAGCAAACATTATTACTCATTTGTTTTTGATTACTCTTGCTTTTTAAAAGTCTAGGAGTACAATTATTTAAAAATATTTCAAAAGTTACATTTGGCTCTGGAGTTAAAATACCTGTTTTAGAATTAGCAAACACTTTAAATATTGTTAAATCAGTTTCTTTTACTTTTTCATAAACATCTAAACTTTCAAGCAAAACATTTTCATTAAGTACGAATGAATATTTATTTTTGTCTAAAGTATAACCTTTACTTGGAGTTATTTCTTTAATATAAAATTCTCCTAAACTAGGAAGATAATCACTAATTGCATATCCATTAGCATCAGTCTTTAATTCACCTATTTTTTCATCGCTAGTATTATAAATTCCATAAATGGCATTTTCTAAACTAGCATTGCCTTGTGGATAACTATTTTTAGTATCACTATCCTTTTTATTAATTTCAACTCTTCCTCCAATTACTTTTAAATTAAATAGTGCAGGAAGTGGATCATAATAACCTACTCTCATCACATTTTGAGAGCCTTCCTTAAAATAAACAATTGTTGGTGCAGAATGTTTTGTTGCTTTTTTCACTAAATTTACTTTTGCATCTCCAATACCAGTTGCAGTTATAATCAAATTATTACCTTCAATTTTAGCAGTAACATTTTCTGTTGATGCAATACTAAAATATTTTAAAACATCATTTGAATCTGTTATTGTTTTACTTTGACCTAACGGAATATTTAAGTTGTCAGCATTAAAATTTGGTCTTGTATAATGGTTATTTACTAATGAATCCATTTCTGCTATTTCATCTGCAAATTTATCTGACAAATCATTACCATTTAACGTATCGGTGAATACAAACTTATTTTGTGGTTCGATAGTTCTCCATATCATTACTTGAGTTATAGCATACCACTTTTTATTTGTATGATCGTATCCGTTTTCATTATATTGGTATCCATAATAAGCTAGTAAAGCTATTCTATTCCATTGCTCTTCACTTATATTTAATACACTAGCATAATCGCTCCTTGTAATATTGTAATAAGGAAGATTATTGTCAATATCTACAAATGGTTGTAAACAATATACAAAGGCATTATCTTCGCTTCTTCTCATAAATCTAGCTTGTTGATATTTAATATATCCATCACTTCTATATTTCCTAATAAATATATTTGAAATATGTTCTGATGGCCATATTGCTTGTCCTGAATAAACTTCAGCATTGACTTTTTCAATTCCTAAAAAAGCCATAAATAAAAATACACCAATCATAGTGTACTTTAAAATTTTTCTTTTCAATTTAACACCCTCTTTCATAAAAAAAGACATCAATCACGATGTCAAAATGTTTTAAGCATTTCACCTAAGTATGTTCCAGCATAACTTGTAACACTAGAACAAGAATATCCAATTCCTTGTTCAAAGTATTCATTTCCTTTAGATATACATGCTTCTTTTGTTTTTTGTTCTGTTTTATATTCATCAATAGAAAAATCAATTCGTTGCCAATTCCACATTGGTTTATGATAATAATCATATTCACTTATTCCTAATTCATCCCATGCAGTTTTTTTATCCTCAGATTTTGGTTCTTCTACAACTGTAGTGTTCTGTTTAATATTATTATTTTTATTTTCTTCAGACTTTTTTTCTTCCTTCTTTTCTTCGGATTTAGATTCCTTAATAGCTGATGAATTAGTTAATTCATCAGAATTTTCAATTTCATTGATTTTCTCATCACTAGATTCTGTAACATTTTTATCAGTTTCTATATTTGTTTTTGTATCAACAACATTTTCATTTGTTACTTCTTCTATGTTTTTAGTTTTTGAATAGAACATAAAACAGGATACACCAATTATAATAATTACAAATAATATAACTGGAATTATAATTTTTTTCATAAGTTCACCTCATCATGATGTTACCATCATTTTTTTAAAAACACAAATCCTCTTTTTTTACAAAACAAAGGTCTTTTACTTACTTTATTGACCTGAACATAATTTCTTGTTTGTTCTTTAGTAAATAATTTCTCATAATCGCCTTTTAAAACAATATCTTCTATACTTTTTAAAGCTTCATCATAAGATGTAGATTGTATAGACATTTTTATTTCCTTAACTACTTTTAAACTAACTTCAAATTCTTTTTCTTTCATAATCTTATCCTTTCTTATATATTACATTGTTGATATTTTACCTACTACCCTCAACAGGGATTATTACTAAACGATTGATAGTTAATCAATTCCACGAGTCTATGCTCTTCTGTGGTTCTCACAGAACTGCTCCCATTATTTGAGATTGTGGCTAAGCAGGAGTATCATTATCCCTATTATTTGTCATGGCAAAAGATAGAACTACTATCCTTTTATAGTCAGATTTTTACCGACAAGCGAATCTACTAATGTGCTAACCGTTTCCAGTTATAATAGGAATGTATTTAGTAAATGCAATTAAATTTTCAAAGAACAAGCGAGAAAAGATTTATTCATCCTTCTCACTTGTTTGGCACTTTGAAAACGATTTTGCAACCCAAATTTTTTATTTTTTTAAATTTTTTTGAATTTCTTCTATTGCTTTATGAATACTTTTACTTATTGCTTGATGAGATGTACCTTCTTCAAGTGCTATTTCTTCTAATGATTTATCTTCAAAATAATATTTAATTAATCTTCTTTTTTGAATATCATTTAAAAGCTTTATAGCATTTTTTAATTCTTCATTAAGCAACCTATTTTCAACTTCATCTTCTACCGATTTAGTTTCTATTATTGCCCTGTGGAAGAGTGTTTCTTCATATACTTCATTATGTTCTATATGTTTTCTTATTTTATGTATTTGTGAAATATCTTCAAGTTCAAATTTATCAAAAGCCTCGTAAACTTCTTTGCTTATTTTTATTTCTTGTAAAATATTTTTACTATCTTTAAATTTACAAATATATATACTCTTTTCTATATTAACTTCTAAAGTATAAGGATTATATTTATCCTTATTTCTACTTACATGTTTATCCATTTTATTCTCCCTATCAATTCAATTTTTTTAATCAAATTGATAAGGAGGTCCCCGAATAAATAAGTAAACTTTTATTAAACAAAAAAAGGTGCCAAAAATATCCTTATCTAGAATATCTTTGACACCTTCAATTATTATTTCTTTTTTAATATGAACCTTACTGCATACTATCCTCATAAGCATCACCATAGCAATGGATAAATACTGTCAATGTAATTAGACTGGTACTGCTTATACTAATTACTAGTTATAAATAATAATGCTAAATTCAATGAGGATAAAATTATACTTTTCCATGATGCATTACTGAGTATAACTTTCATTGCTTCCTTTTTTCTACATATTTTTTTCACTTCCTAAAAATAAAAGCAGTAACAACAAAAATAAGTCATTACTGCTTTTGAAATTTTTGCTAACATCTGCTAGCCTACTACTATTTAATTATAACATTTTTATTACCAAAAGAAAAGAATCACAGTTTAGTGATCCTTCTAAATATCCTTAATTGCATTTTCTAATAAATTGATAAATAATTTTATATCACTTCTTTCAAGTGATACATTGTAATATTCTGTTGTCCTTTTAAAATGAAATCTTAATTCAACTAATTCATAGTTTTGTTTATCTTTCCAAAAATTAAATGAAACTGCTGAATCAATAAAATCTACCTCTTCATCTATCACATTATCATCTTTGCTAGTCAAATAACATTTTTTGAATCTATTTAGTAACTTGTCAAATTCATTACCATTCATACAAAAATTATTTAATTTTGCTGAAAAGTAAGGATCTTGTACTGCGAATTCTATTATATATTTATCTTCTTCCTTATCTAAAATATTAAACAATATTGTACTACCATTTTCAGCAATAAAGAAATTATCTTCAATTCCATATTTGAATCTTTGATTCCAATTTAAACTGTAATAATCTTTTAAACACCATTCTAATTGAAAAGCATAAAAATCATAATGTTTTCTTTCTATTTCATTTATAGGAATAAAACAATTATATATGTTATTTCTTCTTATATACACTATTTTTGTAAATATCTTCTCTATTTCAAAAATATCTTGATCATCATCAAAATCGTATTTAGATAACTCTTTCTTTAATCTTTTAGTATAGGTGTTATCTTCATATAATTTAGAAAATATATTTATATTTGTATAAAAATTATAAAGATACATTCTAATAAATTCACAGGTGTACTTTTTTATTCTCTCATATTGATTGTTTGCACTATGAATATTGTCTTTGCATAACAATATTTTTGCATATTTATTTTTAAGACTTTCTTCAATAGTTAAAAATTGTTCAGTACTACTAAAATAAAAATTATCTCTAATATATGTAATATATCTATCTACATTCTCTAAAAATCTTTCTTCTAAGGTAATAGTATATTTACCAAACACTAATTTACTAGCATCTATATTTTCCTTTTTAATTTTTACTATTAGAGAGTTTAATTTTTTCTTATCAAGTAATTTATATAAATCACTACCATTTGAATACACATCACTTAATGCATACTCTTTCATTCTTTTTATTTGTTCCGTATTGTTAATAGTCCGTTCTTTCTTCATGTCATTCTCCTTCAATAAATTTTTGTACTGCTATTTATATTATATCACCTTTTTAGTCTATTTCCCCAAGAAATATGAATATACCCCAATTAAATGGGAAAATTATATTAGGTGATTTGGATATGAAAGTGAAAAGACTTAGAGAAACAAGAGAATATTTAGATTTAAAGCAAGTAGATTTAATTGATTTATTTGGAGTAACATATTCTACTATATCTGGATGGGAAACTGGAAAAGATACAATTCCACTTAAACAACTAATTAAGTATGCAAATAAATTTAACTTCAGTTTAGATTATCTATTAGGAATAACTGATAAAAATGTTGAATATAAAAAGCTAGATATAGATTTGAATATATTAGCAACTAATTTGAAAAAGAAACGAAAACAATATGGTAAAACACAACAACAGATTGCAGATATTATTAATACAAGTCAATCAAGTTATGCTCATTACGAAAATGCTAGATATTTAATGCCATTAAACTTTTTATATAATTTGAGTAAAATATATTTAGATATATCAATAGATGAAATGCTAGGTAGAAAAAAGAAGTAGATTTTATTAAAATAACTACTTCTTTTTTTAAAACTTAGAAATTTTTCCTTTTTTCTTTTCAATAAATTTAAGATTATTATATACATCATCTTTTAATTTAAATTGATAAACATAAGATCCTTTTGAAAATTCTATCTCTTCATTTAAATTATAAGGATTTAAGCTTTTAAAATTATTCTCTTTAATTTTAATTCTTTTTTTATTAAAAAGCATTTCAACCTCATAGTCATCTGGAATTGATGAATCAAAATAAGCAATAGGACTATTATTATTGTTTAAAAAATATTGAATTAATTCTATAAATTCTGGTGCTTGAGAATCTAACAAATCTTGATACTCATTAATTACTCTTTGTTCTAATTTTTGTTGTTCTTGTTTTTCATATTTTATATTAGAGTGTATTTCTAAAATTTTCTTTGCTATATAAATAATCAACTCAATTAATAAGAAAAATATCACAAATAAAACAAATAAGTAAAATTGTTTTCCAAATTTTGTCAAAATGTCATTATCATTTGGAGTTAAATAATAAACTAAAGCAGATGGTATTACTGATATTAATGATGGAAATAAATACTTTTCAAAAAATGTTTTTAAAATATCTATTAACTTCTCTAAACTTTGCATTTTAATCTCCTGTAACTAATTGTTCTATATCATCACATAATGGTAATAATTGTTCTATTTTATCTACTATTCTTTGTTGCTCTTCTAGAGGAGGAATAGGAATTTCAAATTCAGAAAGTTTTTTTGTTGATAAAAAATTAAAAGTTGTTTTTCCAGATTTAGAAAGTAACTTTGGCTTTAAAGTTTTTACAAACTCATATAAATACATTGGCAAAATATATTTTTTTAATTCATCCTTAATAATAAGACCATTAAATTGTTGATTAGTTGTTAGTGGAATATTTGTAATAGCATATTCTCCTACTGATGCAGTACAACACAATAAAACAGTATTAGGCGGCAACAATCTCTTAGAACTTTTCCCTAAAGCTTTTTTTGTTATAAATTGTTTTGTATGATTTATTGTTCTCCCTTGTAAATTTATATCTTCAATTGTAAACCATGGTATTTCTTTTTTATTCCAAAATTCGTCATTACTTCTAAGTGGTGTGAATCCATTTACAATATCAAAAAGATCTTTAAATTTAAATCTTTTCCAAGTTGAAGGTAAATCATCACTATAAATTTCCACATATTTTTTATTAGATTTTTTTACTAATAGTTCTAATTTTGAAACATCATCTGAATCTACACTATTTTCTAGTAAATTACCACAAAATGCCTGACTTAATATTGATTTTCTCATATCGCTAGGAAAAGTACTTTTCATTAATTTTAATTCTTCCTCAATAGGTTTTATTTCATCTAATTTTGCAAATACTTCTTCTATTTTATCTACTATTCTTTGTTGTTCTTCAATAGGTGGCAAAGGAATAATCATTTTAGATAGAGTTTGACCATTGCAATTTGGTTGTGCACTTCCTATAGTTCCACTTTTTAATTGAGACCAATATAAAGGACTCTCCATAAAATATTTTAAATACTTATAATTAACTTGATTACTATAATTTGATCTAATTAGGTACCCAGCAAATACATATTTTTCATCAGTGGGGATATTCTTTACAATAACAGATTTTCCTACAGTACCACCTGTTCTTGCAAATAAAATATCATTTTCATTAAGTATATATTGATTTATTTCACTTTCATTAATATTAGAATATGGTACTGTATTCCATGCGATTTGGTTGTCCACTATATCACTTATTCTAACCAGTTTCACATTTCCTTTGGCTAAAGCACCTGCATTAATGCCATATTGAATTGAATTTGATAAATTTCCCCATCTTACCCACTTCCAATGTGTAGGTATTTTAAAAGGTTCATCTTGTTCTTTGACATCAAACAGCTTTGTTTTTTTTATTTTATGTACACTTAAATAAACTTCTTTTTCCTTTTCTATTTCACTAATTGTCGTATTAAGATCTGTATCAGAATCAAGTTTATCACTTAAATTTCCTTTAAAAGCTGCTAGCAAGATACTTTTTCTTAGTTCTTCAACTATCATTTTAAATCACCCATAAGTTCAATAATCTTCTTCAATTTATCATCTAATTGCTTTTCTAATTCTTCTCTCTTACTTATAAAATTATCCATAGTTTCCTTAGGAGATAATATTATTTCTTCCTTAACGGGATACCCACATTGATCTAAATTATAATTTAAATTAGATAATTCTTCCAATGTAAATTTCTTTGATTTATATGTTTCAGTTAATGATTCATCATCCTTTGGATCTTTTATTTCAATTCTGTTATTCCACCAATCAATGATAGGTTGCATATGGTTTAATTCAACTGGCTTAGTTTTACTAAATGCCTTATATCCTTCTGGTAAATCCATTCTATAAAACCATGTTTCTTGAGTTGGGCCTGTTTTATCAAAAAACAATAAGTTTGTTGCAATACTTGTGTATGGTGCAAAAATTGAACCTGGTAATCTTATAATTGTATGTAAATTACATTCTTCCATTAATTTCTTTTTTATTGCGACTTTAGTATTATCGTTTCCAAATAAAAATCCATCTGGTAATACTATACCAACCTTACCTTTTTGTTTTAATCTATAAAGTATTTCTACCATAAATAGGTCTGCAGTTTCAGAATCTCTTAATTCAGTTGGAAAGTTTTGTTGTACAGATTTTTTCTCAGTGCCACCATAAGGAGGATTCATTAAGATAATATCAAATTTATCTTCTTCTTCATAATCTCTCACATTCTTTTCAAGAGAATTACCTCTTATAATATTAGGTTCATTTACATCATGTAAAAGCATATTAGTTGTGCATAATAAATAAGGTAAAGATTTCTTTTCAACACCATAAAATGATTTTTTTAATATTTCATTAGATTCAGTATCATTTGCCTGTTCTTTCATATGATTAAGTGCTGATACTAGGAATCCACCAGTACCACAGGCAAAATCTGCTACTGTTTGTCCAATTTTAGGATCAACCATTTTAACAATAAAATCTGTTACTGCTCTTGGAGTATAAAACTCTCCTGATTTACCTGCTGATTGTAAATCTTTTAATATTGTTTCATATATTTCATTAAATGCATGTCTTGTTTGAAAGTCTGTTAAGTCAATTTCGTTTAAAACATTAACTACTTGTCTTATTAAAACACCATCTTTCATATAGTTATTTAAGTCCTCAAAAACTTCTCTAACTATTCTTCCTCTTATTGGAGTTGTTTCATTTATTTCAAGATTTTTTAAAGTATCAAACAATTGAATAATGAAATTAGATAATTCATCGCCAGTCATTGCTTTTCCATCTTTATTGTCTATTGCCCAATTTCTCCACCTATATTCTTCTGGGATAATTGATTTATAATTATCTTCTAAAATTTCCCATTCGCTTTCTTTAGCATCATATAATTTTAAGAATAGCATCCAAACAATCTGTTCTATTCTTTGAGCATCACCATTAACACCTGCATCTTGCCTCATAATATCTTGTAATCTTTTTATCATTGTTCCTATATTCATTTTTTCACTTCCTAACTATACAATAATTTTTCTACTTTTGAAACCATTCCTAAGTACTTATCTTTTCCACCAAATAAATTAATAATAGGAACAAGACCTCCAAACTTATTAAAATTTTTAATTTCAAGTAATTTAATGTTTTCAAGTTCTATAATATTTTTACTTTTATATACATTTAAAAGTTCATCAATCACATTTATTTGTTTATCATTATATTCATTTGCTAGGGAACTTTCTTTTACTTTTTCTATTCTAGCTTCTTTAGTTATAGCCTCTTCATCATAAGCCATATTTGAAAGTATGTCAAATATATCAATATTGTTGTCATTTACTTTATCAAATACAGCATCAACCATTACTCCCTCACTCATTAAATAATCAAGAAATTCCTTTTTAGAATCAGCCCTAAACCACTCTTGTTCAAAACCATTATGATTTTCATACAATCTTTTAAGATTTTTCTTTGAGTATTCCATTATAGACTCTGTTATAAGTTTTCCATCTGCATCATAGTATTTTACTGTTTCATTTAATATTGAAACATCGACACCTTTAATATAAACTTTTTTAAATCCCTCTTGATCTACTGCTCCATTAATTGGAATTTCTGGTTTAATTTTATCAATACCGTATTCTTTAGGTGATTTTACATCTTCCAAATCGCCACCATCAACATTGATAATTGATTCGGCAGGACCATTAAATGTTGGATCAGCAAACTTTTCAGAGTTATTTCTAAAATCCATAATTGTAAAGAACTCTTTTCCTTTGTTAGGAAGTAATCTTGTACCTCTACCAATTATTTGCTTAAATTCTGTCATACTTTGTATTTCTTCATCTAATACAATTAATTTTACAGTTTTAGTATCAACACCAGTTGATAATAATTTTGATGTTGTTGCAATAACTGGATAAGTTGTATTTGAATCAATAAAGTCATCCAATTTAGTTTTACCATAATCATCATTACTTGTAATTCTTACAACATAACTTGGATTAACTTTCATCATATCGGTATTTTCATTTGCAAGAGCATCTCTCATTCTAAGGGCATGTTCTGTATCTACACAAAAGACTATTGTTCTTGCATATCTGTCAGTTGCTTTTAAATATTCTGTAATTCTTTTTGCTACAACTTTTGTTCTTTCGTCAATAACTATTTTTCTATCATAGTCATGCACTGTATATTCTCTATCTTCTACCTCATAGCCATCTACATCAAGTTTACCTTTTTCTGGTCTATAACCCTCTAAATCTTTATCCAGACCTATTTTAACAACTTTATATGGTGCAAGAAAACCATCTTCTATTCCATCTTTTAACGAATATGTATAAATAGGTTCTCCAAAATAAGCAATATTAGAAATATCGTTTGTTTCTTTAGGTGTTGCAGTCATACCGATTTGAGTTGCTGAACTAAAATAATCAAGTATTTCGTGCCAGTTGGAATCATCTCGTGCACTACTTCTATGACATTCATCAACAACAATTAAGTCAAAGAAATCTGGTTTAAATTGTTTATATATTTCCTCTTCATTACTTCTAAGTTGATGATATAACGACATATATATTTCATAAGAAGAATCCATTTTTCTATTTTCAATTTTTGTCATTACCTTTTGGAATGGCTTAAAATCATTTTGCATGGTTTGATCAATTAAAATGTTTCTGTCAGCTAAATATAAAATTTTCTTTTTAGCTCCAGAACTATATAATCTATGTATTATTTGAAAAGCTGTAAATGTTTTACCTGTACCTGTAGCCATTACAAGTAATATTCTTTTTTGTCCTCTTGCTATTGCTTCTACAGTTTTATTAATAGCAATTCTTTGATAGTATCTTGGAGTCTTAAAAGCACTCATATAGTAATAAGGTTGTGTAATAATTTTTGTTTCTTCTTCTGTTAGATTTTTTTCTTCCTTATATCTATTCCATAATTCATCTGGAGTCGGAAATTCATCTAAATTAATTTCTCTTTCTTTACCAGTTATTCTATCATGTTCGTAAAATCCAGAACCATTTGAAGAATATGCAAACGGAATATCCAAATCAACAGCATATCCTATAGCTTGCTGAATTCCGTGAGATACTGTAACATTATTATCTTTTGCCTCTACTATTGCTATAGGCATATTTGATCTATAAGATAAAAGATAATCCACTTTTTTACCTTTTCCTCTACTTGCAACATTTTCTCTAACATTTATTTTACCATCAGTATAATAATACTCACATCTAATTTGAGAATGTATATCCCAATCAGATTTTTGTAATGCTGGGGTAATAAATCTTAATTTAATATCTTCTTCTGTTAAATCTTTAATACTTAATCCATTATTCATAATTTGCTCACTACTCCATTCAATTATTTTTAGAAATATTTAATATTTCATAAAAAATAGTCAAATAACTTATTATAATTATACCACAAAAAGTGTAAATTTACATTGATATAGATTAAAAAAGGAGTAAAGAAATATCAAATTACAAAAAAAGACATCAAATTTTTATTTTGTGTCTTTCTCCCCATTTGTTTATGGAAGCAATTAACTTATTTAACTTTTTCTGTTCAATTTGGATATTTAAATAATTCATATATATTAACCTTAAACATAATATCAATTTAAATTCTGCATAATTATTTTCTAAAAGTTCAAAAACCTTTTTCTTTTCTTTCATATTAAAATGTGATAAATAATGTCTATGTTCTTTTGCCTTTAATAAAAAAATTGATGTAGGTAAGTCCTTTGCTTTTTTTAAATCTTTTTTATTTAAAATTTGTTTAATAGTACTATCCTTCAAAAAATAATATTCTAAAATTTCCCATAATTTTTTCTTATTATCGTTATTTAAAGTTATATATGTTCCCTCAATTAACTGAACCAGTAAACTGTTATTCATTTCAACATAACCAATACCATTTTGGCTAATCATAAATACATCATATAATATATGTGTATCTTTTCTAAATTTAATGAATCTTTTAATTAAATCAGCCGTAAGGACATTAGAATCTATTATTGATAAAGCATTATCATTAGATCCTGACTTTAAATTTTGATGATATTTATCAACTGTTTTTTGATATAAAATTACCTCTTCATCGTTTAAACAAAATTTATATTTTTCCAATTTAGGAATACAACCAAATATTAAATAAACTATTTCAAGCACTCTATAAAGTATATCATCTAATTTATTTCTTTTAGTTTCAACCTTTGACTCTAGAGTAAATAATAAGAATATTTTATCACTATCAACAATTTTATTAATATATATATTTTTTTTAGATGTATATTTTACTTTAAAATTTTTTATATAACAATTATAAGAATAATTTTTAGGATATGAAGTTTCAAATACTATTTTGCTAGTTAAAACATTCTCTTCTTCTCCAATGTAATTTTTAAAAATATAATTAATACTAACAGTTTTTAAAGTTACTGATGAATTTGCTTTATATCCTATTAAACAACCTATGCAAGAATAATTTATGCTATTTTCATCAATAAGGAATATATTCATCATAGGTAATTGTTGAAGAAAAGAACTTTTAAAAATAGTAAAATAATCTCCCAGAGATAAATTAAATTGGAATGACAAATTTTCTAAATCCAAAATACCATCAATTTCAAAATAGTCATTTTTATTTATACTTATTTTATTTATCTTAACTAATTCCATACTAATTTATTTATTCCTTCATAATTTATTTTAAATTTTTTTCATAACTTTGTTTTAATATATTTTTTACATATTCAATATCTGAATCCTGATTAACAATAATAAACCTATCATGAGTCCATTGATAACTTTCTGCAAGCTCTCCTACCATTTCTTGTGGATCATCATAATCGCCAGTCATAAGAACATATTTTAAACTATTTTTTTGAAACCATAATTCAATAAAATTTTTACCATAATAATATGATAAATACACTGATGTAGTATTTTTCTTTATATCAGAGTTTAATGACATTATATAATTATCTAGTTCATTATAAATGTTCATTAATTCTGCACTAGAATTTTTGGAAATTTTCTTAAATTGATTTTCATCATAAATTACTTCTCTTAACGAATTATTTTCAACAACTTTATTTATAGGATCTGTAACATCAGTTTCTTCATCATTTTCTTTAATCATAAAATCTAAGCCTAGCATTTTGATTCTTTCAGCTTTGTTAGGAATAATAAAATCATATTGTTTTTCCATAAAAGAAATCATTTTTAGTCCACGATTTAATATTTCATCTGGAGTCCATTCTAAACTCTTAGCGACTTCCATCTCCGAATGTGAACCATTAATATATCCTCTTGTTCTATCTAATCCTAATTTCTTATCATCAAAAGAATAATTTTGTAATTTAACATTAATGCTTAATGATAGTGGCAACAAATTACCAAGTGAACCATTTAAATATTTTCTTTCATTTTCAGTATAATTGCCAAATCTTGATACCCAGTATTCATTAGTATCTGTTTGAGGGTAAATGTGTTCAATAGAAACTTTGTCTTTTTCATCTTTTTTAAACAAGTTTTCTGGATATATTTTTTGATTAGCCTGATTATTCATTAAATATAATTCATATTCATATAGAAAATATGTTTTAGCAGGCCAAGAATAATATCCTTTATAATTTTTAAAGAATCTATTAATATTATTTAAAATACCATTCATATTAGCAACTTTATTATCACTCAAATAGTCAATTACATTAAGTTCATCATTTATCTGTGATAATGTTACTTCATTTATATAATACTTATGAGCTAGATTCCAAAAGAAGCTATTTTTATATGTTGATTGATAATTTACTAATCTAAAATGTAAGAATATAAACCTTTCTATTCTCTTTAAGCATTCTACTTTTTCAGATTCGGTAATATCTTTTTTTGATAATAAAACCGTTATTAAAGGTTTAAAATAAACAAATTGTAATCTATTTAGTTTTTGTAACATTGCTTTAACTTCGCTACTTGTTTCATATTCATCAGGATTTTGTACAATATACCAATATGGAATTAATGACTTTATACTATTAATATATTTACTTATACTACCTAAAGTTAATTTTTCTTTTTTATTATCTATATTGTAATCTTCATCGCTTGTTTCCATTTCAGAAACATCCATATCATCAATATTATATTCTTCACTATTCTCTTCTTTTAGCTTGGCAATATACTTATCAGAAATATTATTTTGATTAAAATAATCATTTAATAAGAATGATGAATAAGTAACTTTATTTGATCTCGTATAGCCAAAATATATAATCCAGTGATCTTGTAAGAAATCTTCATCACTTAATGGTTTTAATTTATTTCTACCTAAATAACCATAAACATCTTTCCAAGTATTATTAATATCTTTTCTTATTCTATTTTTAACATCATCGCTTTCATCAAATACTGTTGAAAGATATATTAACCTATTTTTTAAAAGTTCCAAGTTAGACAGTCTTTTGCCTCTATTATTCATTGTTTCAAAGGCTACAAAAACATTAAAGTCATTATCTATATAATACATATTAAATTTTAATTTTTGAGTAATTTTCTTAAATATATCTTCAATTGACTGAATACCATTTGTTTCATATTCTTCTTGAAGTTTTGTAGCAAAGAAAATTTTAGCATTTTCTAGATTCAATGTATAAAAAGTTTCACTTAAAAGCCCAGAGTTTGGTTCACCTAATATTTTATGTTTGAAAAATTCATAACTTGGATTATCTGCTTCATAACCAAACTTAAATGTCTTTATTATATCTGCAGAATCAGGCTTAGTTATAACTAAGAAATCTTCTTCTATTTTATTAAGTGGAATGCTATTAATAAATATCTGATTCATTTCTTTATTAGGATTAATTCTTTTATAGAATGAAACAATTTCATTTATTAGGATAACAAATGTAGTTAATCTTTGTTGTCCATCTACAACATGATAAGCATTGTAATTCCAATTATCTAAAAGCCATCTCTCATCGTTCCACTTTTCATCACTAGTATATTCTCTATCTAGTTTTTTCAAAGAAATCATACCTGTATAGTGTTCTCTATTTGGCAAAAGATTTAAAATATCACTCCAAAATTCTTCTAATTGCAATTTTTCCCATGAATATCCTCTTTGATAATCTGGAATTCTAAATATTGCTCTATTAAATAAATCTGTCAACGATAATAAGTCATTCATTTATATTTCACCTCTTCTTACATATTATCAATTAAAACATCAAGTTGTTTTCTATCTAAATTAAAATTATATATTATATATTGTAAACATAATAATTTTTGAGATAAGCATAAATCTGCTAAATCTATTCCTTTAACAAAATCATTATATTTTGAAATAATATTATTTTCCAATAATTCATTTTCTTCTAAATATTTTTTTATTTCACTAATACTTTTTTCTTTTAAGTCATTTTTTAAATCCAAATTTTTAATTTGCAAATAATATTTTAAATAAATATCTTTTTGTATTGGTAACTTATTACTCAAATATATATCTACATCATGCATTTTGCAAAAGCCCATTAAAAGATTCATTAAAGGCTTTACAACATCCTCATGTTTGTAGCCATGAACACCAGTACCAAGACTAGGAATTAATACTTTTTTATATTTTTTTTCTTTTATACTTAAAAGTAAATTATCATAACAATCCATAAGTGAATTAATAGGATCGGATTCTTCATAATATTTTGGTGCCAAAACATGTATTATATCCGATGGTAAATTAAATCCAGGTGTGATTCTAACTTCCCCATTGATCATATTTTCTTTATATTTATTTTGACAATACTCCATCAACTCAACTCCAGATGCTCTATACACTGCTCCACAAATTCCACTACCATTTTGCATATATTTATTTTGAGCATTTACTATTGCATTCATATCTAAAGAATTTGAAATATAATCACCACATGTTAGATGTAACTTTCCCATAATTCACCCCAGAATCTACCCATTTATAATTATATCATAAAAAGTGTAAATTTACATTGATATATAAGAAAAAACTAAGCATATCGCTTAGAATTTTTATATTTACTCCCATTTCAAATTTGTTTGCTTTAAATATTCATCATAAATATTTCTTAAATAGTCATCTAAATATAACAGTCCTGTTGTATATATATCATTAGGTATTCCATAATATGAAGCAGCCATTCCACCTGTGATAGCGGCTATAGTATCACTATCTCCACCTATAGATATTGCATTTCTTATTGCATCTTCATAATCATACGACTCTAAAAAGCATTGAATTGAAGCTTTAGCAGTGTCTAAAGATTTAATGATTATTTTTTTCTTTGATTCTGTTAAAGAATTAACAGTTTCATTTAATTTAAAATAATTTTCTTCAATATATTTTTTTATATTCTCTTTTGTTTTTTTATTTTTAATCAAATAAATTACTGTGCAAACTGATTCAGCACCTTTAATACTTTCTTCATGATTATGAGATAAATTAGTTATTATTGAACAATACTTTTTTATATCTTCTAAATTATCCGAAAACATTGGTATAGAGCTTATCCTCATAACAGCTCCATTGCCATAACTTCCATAAGGCTCATGTTCTTCACTTAACAACCACTTTAAAAAACTAGGGCCATATCCACATTTAGGATATTTTCTTCCAATTTCTGTCATTGTTTCAATAGATACTTTTTTTAAATTTTTATAATCTTTATTGCAATTCAAAAATGATTTTGCAACTGCAAATGTCATAACAGTATCATCTGTAAATCTATCATATTTATTAAATAAACTAAAATTCTTTTCTATTTTACGATTTGTTACTTCATAAATTGAACCAATAATATCTCCAATAGAACTTCCAAGTACAGGATCCTTAATCTTAGGTACTATTAAATTATCAAATTTTAATGCCAAATCCATCAAATAATCTTTCTTTACCAGTTTATTTAGCCATAATTTAGGAATTGATTCATAACCATATATTATACCTGCCATTGAACCAGCAATTGCACCAATTGTATCCGTATCATTTCCTATATTTGTTGAAGCTATAATAACATCTTTGTAACTTTTAGCATTTAATATTATCCATAATACACATTCCCAAGTGTCAACAATATAACCAGATGAACTAATATCATTTATATTGCACTTAGATATATCAGAGTTTAATAATCTATTATAAGTTAAAATAGACTCCTTGGAATACATACTATAATCATCTTTTTGCATATATTTATAAGCTTCTTCTTTAGCCATTCCGCTTAATAAATTCATAATAAATTTATTATACATGTAACAACCTAATTTGCTAACATCATGTCTATGAGTTAATGATGAAATATCATCTGATAATTTTCTCATTTCTTCATCTGATAACTTTTTATAATAAGAATATAAGGCAACTGGTAAAATTCTCATCATAGAACCGTTACCATTTGAATTTATACTATCTAATCCACATTTTACTGGTTCAATTCCTGTAGTAAAATTTCTACAAGCTCTCAAACAAGTTCTACCAACATCAAAGCAATCTCCATTTGGAGTATATTCACCCTTATTTAACCAATCACACCATTTAGTCATAATATCACTATAATCAAACTCGTTATTTTGAATAAATGAATCAATAGTTGCAATTTCCATTGAAGTATCATCAGTCCATGATCCAGCCTGCTGTTGTGTTTTTTCTGATCCAATCATTTCAGTAATAGGATTTTTTAATAGATTTTTTCTTTGATAAAATTCTGTTGGCATTCCCATAGCATCACCAATAGCATGACCTATAATACTATCAACAATTTTTGACATTTACCTCACCTTGATACTATTATACTATAAAAAATGTAAATTTACATTGATACACAAAGAAAAAGTTCAACTTATAAGTCAAACTTAAAAAATTAAATCTTGAACAATTATATTTTCTTCTTCACTTTTATTTAATTTATTATATTCCATAATTGCATTTATTATATATTGCTCCACATATCTTTTATCTCTTTGTTTTATTTCAGGTGGCAAAACATTTTCTATCTTTTCTTTATTAAAAGATATTTTATCATTTTGATTCCCCTTCTTTTCGTTTAATATTCCCTCTAATATGTCAAAATCAATTTTTTTATCTTTTGCAATCTTTTTAATTTTAATTGCCTGTGCATGACTAGGCGTTACCAAACAATACTCAATAACTCCTAATACCAATTTTTGTTCTGCAAATCCTAAATAAGATAACTCTACAGCTGGCTTTATTCCCATAGTAAGACCGTTTTTATTTGTTTTTAAAACTGTTTCATCCACAAGTTTTAATACTTCAGGTATTAAATATGTTAATCTTATATAGTTTCTTATCGTTTTTTCTCCATCTGAATTATTTTGTGCCATAACTTCGGAACTTCTTAACTTTGGGTACTTAGTACCCAAAGATTTTCCTTGATGTTTTATAGCATCCATTTTCATTTTATAAGCAAATGCCTTTTCACTCGGTAAAACTCTTTCTCTATATATATTAGAATCTACCATAAATATTGTAGCTTCATCATCATTGAGTTCTTTTAATACAACTTCTATTTCTTGTATTCCTAAAATTTCTAATGCTTTCTTTCTTCTATGACCAGATATTAATTCATATCTTCCATTTTCTTTTTCTCTTACCACCATAGGATTCAACAATCCATTTTCCTTAATACTTTTAACCAATTCCATTAACGAACTATCATTATTTACTAAAAATGGATGTTCTTTAAAATTATCTATCTTGCTTAGATTAACTTTAATTAATTTATCATTCATAACCTATCTTCTCCTTTAATTTCATAATTTAATTTCCAGTTTAAATATTCCTCATAAGATATTTCGTGCTTTTCTCTTTTTATTTTTTGCTTTTTCCATTCTTGTAATGAATTAATTAATAATTTAATCTCTGGCTTATTAATATTTTTGACTTGTGATAAATCTAATCTATAATTTGGAATATACTCTTCAAGCCAAAAGAACAAATAAATTAAATCTTCAGGATTTTTATAATCATATTTCTTTAATGAATTAAAATTAACTTTAAGAAATTTGGCAATATCTTTTACTCTATCATCCTTTGGATTTCTATCTCCTTTCTCATATCTTGTCATCGTTCTTCTCTTGCATTCGCCAGTTAATCCCAAGTGTTCTGAAATTTTGTCCTGTGATAAATGTCTCAATTCTCTTACAAAAGCTATTCTAGATCCTTGAGATAAATCCCTTAATTCAGGTTTTACATACAACAATCGCATTTTTCTTACCTCCTAATTCTTGTCGCATATTATTTAATTTCAACCAAAAAAAGATTGAAATATGCGATAAAAGTATCTATTTCAATCTTTAAAATAATATTTTTACTTCAATTTAGAATTGGAAGTAAGAATGTTTAAACATTCATTTTTTTAGTTTTTTATATAATCATTGGATTTACAGTATTTTAAGTAAATTACTTTCTATCCCCAGATTTGATTGCGGCTTGAGCTGCTGCTAAACGAGCAATTGGAACTCTAAATGGTGAACAAGATACATAGTTAAATCCTAGTTTATGACAGAATTCAACACTTGCTGGATCTCCGCCATGTTCTCCGCAGATACCAAGACTTAAATCTTTATTAACACTACGTCCTTTTGTAGCACCCATTTGCATAAGAAGTCCAACCCCATCAAAGTCAATACGAGCGAATGGATCAAATTCAAATATTCCTTTTTCATAATAAGAATTTAAGAATTTACCAGCATCATCTCTTGAAAAACCATAAGTCATTTGAGTTAAATCATTAGTTCCAAAACTAAAGAATTCTGCTTCTTCAGCGATCTTATCTGCTAAAAGTGCTGCTCTTGGAATTTCAATCATTGTTCCAACTTCATATTTTAAATCAATACCAGATTCTTTTATTATAGCATCTGCTGTTTGGCAAACGATGTTTTTAACATATTTTAATTCCTTTACTTCACCTACTAGAGGTATCATAATTTCTGGTGTAACATCGATTCCTTTTTTAGATACATTAATAGCTGCTTCGATAACTGCTCTTGTTTGCATTCTAGCTATTTCTGGATAAGTTATAGCAAGACGGCATCCACGATGTCCCATCATTGGGTTGAATTCTTTTAAAGAATCAATTACTTCATACAATTCTTCAGTTGTTTTTCCTAGGTCTTTTGCAAGTTCTTTGATTTCAGCATCAGTCTTTGGTAAGAATTCATGTAGTGGTGGATCTAGGTATCTGATAACTACACTATATGGTGCCATTGCTTCATATAAGCCTTCGAAGTCTTTTCTTTGATAAGGCAAAATATTTTCTAGAGCTTTTTCTCTTTCTTCTAAGGTTGTTGCACAAATCATTTTTCTGAAGTTGAATATTCTGTCACGTTCAAAGAACATGTGTTCCGTACGACATAAACCAATTCCTTCTGCTCCGAATTTTCTTGCTTGAATTGCATCTTTTGGTGTGTCAGCGTTTGTTCTTACACGAAGTACTCTGGCATCATCTGCCCAAGACATAAATGTTTCAAAGTCTCCACTAATTGATGCATCTTGCATTTCAAGTTTACCAGCGTAAACATTACCAGTTGATCCATCAATTGATAGATAATCTCCTTCTTTGTAAATTGTTCCATCTGGCATTTTTAATGTTTTTTCTTCTTCATTTATAACAATAGATGAAGCTCCACTTACACAGCAAATTCCCATTCCACGAGCAACTACTGCTGCATGGCTAGTCATTCCACCACGAATAGTTAAAACACCTTTACTTGAATTCATTCCTTCGATATCTTCAGGTGATGTTTCAAGTCTAACAAGAAGTGAATCAATTCCTTTTTTCTTATTTTCAATTACATCTGTAGCATTGAAATAAATTTTTCCAGTTCCTGCACCAGGTGATGCTGCAAGTCCTGTAGCTACAACTTTACCACTCTTTAGAGATTGGACAGTAAATGTTGGATGAAGTAATGCATCTAATTGTTTAGGCTCAACCATTAATACTGCTTCTTCTTTAGAAATCATTTTTTCATTTACTAAATCAACTGCAACCTTTACTGCTGCACGTGCTGTTCTTTTACCATTTCTTGTTTGAAGAATAAATAACTTGCCATTTTCAATAGTAAATTCCATATCTTGCATATCTTTATAATGTTTTTCTAATTCTTGTGCAATACTTGCAAATTCTTCATATACTTCAGGCATTTCATCTTTTAATGTTGCTATTGGGCTTGGTGTACGAATACCTGCTACAACATCTTCACCTTGAGCATTAATTAAATATTCTCCGAATAATGCTTTTTCTCCAGTTGCTGGGTTTCTTGTAAATGCAACACCTGTTCCGGAATTTTCTCCACTATTTCCATAAACCATTTCTTGAACATTAACTGCAGTTCCCCAACTTGATGGAATATCATTTATTCTTCTATAATAGATTGCTCTTTCATTATTCCAACTTCTAAATACAGCTTTTACTGCTTCGATTAATTGAACAATTGGATCTTGTGGGAAATCCTCACCCGCAAATTCTTTATAAGCATTCTTGAATAGACTAGTTAATAGAACCATATCATTTTCATCTAATTCTATGTCATTTTTAACACCTTTTTTAGTTTTAACTTCATCAATGATTGTTTCAAACTTACTCTTTGAATAACCTTTTACAACATCCGCAAACATTTGAATAAATCTTCTGTATGAATCATAAACAAATCTTTTGTTACCGATTTTTTCTGAAAATGATGCTGCAATATCATCATTTAATCCTAAGTTTAGTACAGTGTCCATCATACCTGGCATACTTGCACGAGCACCACTTCTTACACTAACTAGCAAAGGATTTTCTAAATCACCAAATTTTTTACCACTTTTTGCTTCAAGCTTTTCTAAAGCTTCTTTAATTTGGTTAATTACTTCAGAACTTAATTCCTTTCCATCTTTATAATATTTGTTACAAGCTTCTGTTGTAACGGTAAATCCACTTGGAACTGGCATACCAATATTAGTCATTTCTGCTAAATTAGCACCTTTTCCTCCAAGGAGATTTTTCATATCTTTGTTTCCTTCTTGAAACAAATAAACATATTTTTCCATAATTACCTCCATAGTATATATTCTACCATGATATTTGGCAATTGCACAATAAAAATGGGACAATTTTACAAAATTTTGAAAGAAAAAAGATGCTATATGTCTTTTTTAATAAACATAGCATCTCCGAATGAAAAGAATCTAAAGTCATGTTCTTTTGCATATTCATAAGCATTTAATATATATTCTTTTTTTGATAAGGCTGAAACTAGCATTAATAATGTACTTTTTGGTAAATGGAAATTTGTTATAAGTCCATCTATTGCTTTAAACTCGAAATTACCTGGATAAATAAATATATCAGTGTTCCCACTACAAGCAGAAAACTTATCATATTTATGAGCTACTGTTTCTAGTACTCTAGTTGATGTAGTCCCAACTGCATAAATATTTCTTCCTTCTTCTTTTGCTTTATTTAGTTTTTTTGCAACTTCTTCAGTCATTATGTAATACTCACTATGCATATGATGTTTTGTTATATCACTAACTTCTACAGGTCTAAATGTTCCAAGACCTACATGAAGAGTTACATATAATATTTCTACACCCATTTTTGATAGTTCACCTAGTAATTCATTTGTAAAATGAAGCCCTGCAGTTGGTGCTGCTGCACTGCCTAAGTTTTTAGCATAGACAGTTTGATAACGCGATTGATCAGATAAAGATTCGTGAATATACGGAGGAAGTGGCATCGTTCCAAGACTCTCTAGTATTTCCATAAGTATTCCATCATATATAAGTTTTACATGTACTATTCCTTCATCTTTTTTTTCAATAACTTCTGCTTTAAGTAGCCCATTACCAAAACTAATAATAGTTCCAACATGTAATCTTTTTCCAGGTTTTGCAAGACATTCCCAGATATCTCCTTCAACGTCTTTTAAAAGTAAAAGTTCAATAACTGCTTTTGTTTCTTCTTTTTCCCCGATTAACCTAGCTGGTATTACTTTAGTATCATTTAAAACTAGAACATCACCTTTTTTTAAATACTTACCAATATTTTTAAAAACATCTTCTTTAATATTACCATTATCTTTATTTAATAATAATAATTTTGAATCACTTCGGTTTTTTAGTGGGGTTTGTGCAATAAACTTTTGTGGTAAGTCATAATCGTATTCTAAAATATTCATTTAATTATTTCCTCGATTCTTGCAACTACTTCATCACTGATATCATCAATTGTTCTAATTACATCATCTTTAACACAAGTTATTTTTTGATACCCATATTTTTCAGTTAATTCTAAGTATGCAGTTTCTGCTTGTTTTAAATGAGCTTTATTTGATTCGTGTTGATCTGGTGTTTCTGTTCTATTTTTCTTTAATATTGCGGCATATTCAAATGGCATGTATAAAAATATTACAGCATCTGGACGAGGTAATTCCATTATTTCAAATTCCAACTGATCTAGTTTTTGATACATTTTTTCTCTTTCTTCACGTGTTTTTAATTTACCACCTTGGTGTGCCATGTTTGATTCAACATATCTATCAAGAATAACTATGTCACCTTTTTCTAAGTGATCATTTATAATACCTATGTTGTATCTACGGTCTGCGGCATAATAAGCTGAAGCTGCTAGAGCATCAACATTCGGTGCTCCTTCTTTAAACCAACCTTCACAAATATAGGATTTGCCTAAATATGGTCCTCCAATAATTCTACCTGTTGGTGTATCATACATTGGAAATGAATAGTTATAAATGTTTATTCCTTTTTCTTTAAATCTTTCTACTACTTTTTTAACTTGAGTTTCTTTTCCTGAACAATCAGTTCCTTCGATTACTATTAATTTACCTTTTTTCATTATTTAGTCCCTCTTTCTTTAATATTAATTTTAGTCTTCCACATGATTCTTTTCCTTCACCACATACGTGTTTTGTTACACAGTCAGGTCCAAGATTAGCTGAATAATACGTTGATACTTCATCTATTAATTCATGCATTTTTGTAACTATATTACGGATACACCATTGGGCTTTTGTACATTCCCTAAGGCGACATATCCAACGGAACGCTTCACCATCAAAGTTTATAATAATATTTATTGTATTACCACTTAATGTGAAATATACTAAATCTTCTTCTTTAATGTTATATGATTTAAATTCTTCCCAGATTTCTTTATTTTTTCTAAATATTTCTTCATATTTTTGATTTAACCCGTCATTTTGTTTTATCTTTGGTGGTGTTGTATATTTTAATAAATCATTATTCGGTACAAAATCAGGGATTGATAAAGATAATCTTCTATGTCTAGTAAAGTGAGTAAGTATTGCATAAGGAACGGCAAATTGGAATCTCATATTTACTTGTCTTAAATCTTCATGATTTACTTCATTAAAGATTGATTTCATTAACTTAGCTTTTAACTCTTCATTATTTTTAATTAATTTATCATACATTAATTTTGCATCATGAACACTCTTGCCACTTATTCTTGCTAAGGCATTGATAAATATTGTTTCATCTAAATTATCAGTGTGTGATAAAAGAATAGGTTCATCAAGTAAATCATATTCTTTTGTTATACCTAAGTCTTTTAGTATTTGTTCAGTTTCACTTTCTAATACTTTTGGTTCTTTATCTACAACAGTATCTATATATGGTGCTCTAGTTTCTGATATTTTTTTTAGAGACTCTCCAAGTTCTTTTAACTCAGTTATATTACTATACTTTGTTTTGGTTAAAAGACTAATCATTCTAGCTAAGCTAGTTCCATCTAGACCCATGATAATTTCTGAGTGATATGAATATGGCAAAACAAATCTTGCATCTTCTTTAGTTATACCAGATGAAACAAAATATTCATATGAATCAAAAAGGCTTTGCATATATTCATTATATTTTTCTTTTAACAATTCATTATCCGGAGAAATGCTTCCATCTTCGGTATGAAAATCTGGTGTGTAAAAACCAACACATGAGAAATCTACTTCACGTCTTGATTTAATGGTAAATGATGAGAATCTTTCAGCAATGATTGTTTGTTCTACGACTGGGGTTACTCCAGATAAGGCAAAAACCATATAATCATGATCTATTGTTGAAGTGTGTCCCATTCCAATAACCATTTTAATAAATTTTAATGCTTTTTCATAATCACTCATAGATGTGTAGGCATCAAATACTGTCCCAGGCATTCTTGATAATTTTCCTGCTGCAGCACAAATTTGCACTTGATTCTTAATGTATTCTTCATTTGTTACACCTAATAACTTTACTTCCATTTTTTTACCTCCCTTTAATACCACAATGGATATTTACTAGTTATATTTAATACTTCTTTTTCTAATTCTTTTAAAACTTTTTCATTACTACTATTTTTTAACGCACGTGATATAATAAAACCTATATTTTCAAAATCATCTTTTGTTAAACCACGTGATGTCATTGCTGGTGAACCAAGTCTTAATCCACTTGTTACCGTTAATGGTTCTGTATCATTTGGTATTGCATTTTTATTCGTAGTAATATGAATTTTATCTAATATTTCTTGGGCTTCTTTACCTGTTTTACCACAACAATTCTTAACATCAACAAGTATTAGATGATTATCTGTTCCACCAGATATTATTCTAAATCCTTCACTTTGTAAAACACTTGCTAGTGCTTTAATATTTTCAAGGACATGCTCTTGATAGACCTTAAACTCAGGCTGCATTGCTTCATAGAAACATTGTGCTTTTGCAGCAATTACATGCATAAGTGGTCCACCCTGCAAACCTGGAAAAACTGTTTTATCTATTTTTTTAGCAATTTCTTCATTATTTGTAAGTATCAATCCTCCGCGAGGACCACGTAATGTCTTGTGAGTAGTTGATGTAACTACATCTGCAAAAGGTATTGGACTTGGATGAAGATTAGTTGCAACTAAACCTGCTACATGAGCCATATCTACCATTAAATATGCACCAGTTTTTTCACAAATACTTTTAAATCTGGCATAATCAATTATTCTTGAGTATGCACTTGCTCCAGCAATAATCATCTTTGGTTTTTCTTTTAGAGCAAGATCCTCCAGTGCATCATAATCAATGACTTCCGTTTCTTTATTGATATCATAATCAATTATATCATAATCAATACCACTAAAAGATAATTTGTGACCATGTGTTAAATGTCCTCCATTTTGAAGATTCATAGCAAGGACTTTATCCCCTGGTTTTAAAAGGGCACGATATACTGCCATATTTGCGGATGAACCTGAATGGGGTTGAACATTTGCATATTTTGCTCCGAATAACTTTTTGGCATATTCTATAGCAGTACTTTCAAATACATCAATATTTTCACATCCTCCATAATATCTTTTTTTCGGATAACCTTCAGCATACTTATTTGTTAAGATACTTCCTTGTAAGATTAAAATATCTTTTGAAACATAATTTTCACTAGCTATTAATTCAATATTATTCTCTTGTCTAATTTTTTCTTTCTTTAACGCATCTTCTAATATTTTATCCATCTAACAACCTCTCTTTAACTTTATTAAATTATCTATAATCATGGCAATTGTCATTGGACCTACTCCCCCAGGGTTCGGTGTTATATATGATGCTTTTTTAGAAACACTCTCAAAATCTACATCACCTACAATTTTACCATTTATTCTATTTACTCCGACATCTATTACAACAGAGTTATCTTTAATCATATCACTAGTTATAATATTTGGAGTACCGCATGCAGATATTATTATGTCTGCTTCTTTTGTATATTTTGTTATATCTTTTGTATGAGAATGAAGTAAGCTTACTGTTGCGTTTTCATTAGTTAAGGCAAGAGATAATGGTTTACCCACAATATTACCACGACCAATAATAACAACATTACTTCCATCTATATTAATGTTATATTTTTTCAAAATGACAATAATCCCTTTTACTGTTGCAGGCATAATTGTATCTTCATTCATATATAATTTATATATATTTTCTTTGGTAAAACCATCAACATCTTTACTACTTAGTATAGTCTTGCTACATTTATCATAATCAATATGCTTTGGTACTGGACTTTGTAAAATGATTCCAGTTACTTCTTTTATTTTATTTAACTTATCAATTAAATTAATTAACTCTTCTTCTTTTGTATCACTAGATAATTTATATATATCTGTCTTAATACCTACCATATTACAATATTTTTCTTTATTTTTAACATAAATATTACTTGCTTCGTTATCACCCACTTGAATGATTGCAAGTTTAATTTTCAAATTTTCTTTTTCTATTATATTTTTATAACTTGCAAGAAGTTCTTCCCTTAATTTTTTTCCATCTAAAATCATTTTAACCTCCTTAAAATAATGACATATTATGATTTATTCCTAAATGTTTATATGATTTTTCTGTTGCAACACGACCACTTCTGGTTCTTTTTATAAATCCTTCTTGCAAAAGAAATGGCTCCACGACATCTTCAATTGTTGATATTTCTTCCCCGATTGCTGTTGAAATTGTTTCAACTCCGACAGGTCCACCATTAAATTTATTTATTAAAGCTTTTAAATATTCAATATCAATCATATCAAGCCCATATGTATCAACATTTAATCTATCTAAAGCATTTAGGGTTATATCTAAATTTATTAAGCCATCACCTTCCACAAGAGCAAAGTCACGAACACGCTTAAATAATCTATTGGCAATACGTGGTGTTTTTCTACTTCTTTTAGCAAGTTCCATTGCTGCATCATCATTTATTTTCATGTTTAAAACTTGACTTGTTCTTTTTACTATACTTGCCAGTTCTTCATCTGTGTAATACTCAAGTTTATTAACAATACCAAATCTATCTCGAAGAGGACTTGATAAATCACCTGCTCTAGTTGTTGCTCCAACTAAAGTAAATGGTGGTAAATCTATTTTAATTGATCTACTTTTCCCTTCAGTGCCTATTACAACATTAATTGTAAAATCTTCCATGGCAGAATAAAGTATTTCTTCAACAAAGGAAGGAATACGGTGTATTTCATCAATAAATAAGACATCACCAGGTTCAAGTGTTGAAAGTATTGCTGCTAGATCTCCACTTTTTTCAATAGCTGGACCTGTTGCAGTTTTTAAATTACTTCCAAGTTCATTTGCTATAATGTGAGCAAGTGTTGTTTTTCCAAGTCCCGGAGGACCATACAAAAGAACATGATCTAAGGGCTCATCACGCATCTTTGCTGCTTCAATAAATACTTTTAAATTGTGTTTTATTTTATCTTGACCAACATATTCATCTAAACTTTCTGGTCTAATGCTTTTATCAAATATATCTTCGATGCTTGTATTTGCATCAATTATTCTTTCTTCCATAACTAACCCACCTATCTACGTAATCTTTAATTTCTTGCCAAGTCTTTACTACTTCATGCTTACTTTCTAAAGAATCAGTTATTCTTAATGTAGCAATACCTTTCTTTTTTATTTCATCTAATACTTCTTCTTTATCATCTATAAATAAATCAACATTATTTTTAATGCATGCATCAAACTTACTTTTTTGTTTAAATATTATTTTATCAAAATAAATATCATTACTTGCAAAATATAATCCAGTTTTTGAAAATGCATCCTTATAATTATCACTACCTCGGGCTGTAATAAAAATTATTTTTATGCCTTCATCATGCCATAACTTTAATGTATTAACTACATCTTCTTTAAGGGGTACACAATCATAAATATTACCTATATACTTATTTATAAATTCATCATAATCATCACTATTTAAATCATGATAATCTATTACATAATTATATTTATCATCATTTTTTAATAACTTATTAGCACACTTGCTCGTTTTTGTTATTGTGTCATCAACATCTATACCTATAACCATTTTTGCACCACCTTTACACACTAGATTTATTATATAACAAATTTGCAAATTATCCAAGCAAATTTTCTCATTTCATTGCAAATCAATTGTATCAAATATATGTTTGATAGTCAAGTGTTTTAGAAAATTTTTAAAATTAATGAAAATGCATTGTGAAAATGATAAATATAGTGTATAATATTATAAGAATAAAGGAATTGTGTGATACAGATGTTTAGAGATTTTGACTATGAAAATAAACCTGTTGTTGATATCGTAAACGAAATGATAATAGATGCTATTAATAAGAAAGCATCAGATATTCACTTCGATCCTACGGAAGATTACCTTAATGTCCGCATTAGAATAGATGGGGAACTTTTAGAATATGCAAAAGTACCAAACTTTGTTAAGAAAAACTTACTTACAAGAATTAAAATTATATCTGGTATGAATATTACTGAATCAAGGCTTCCTCAAGATGGTGCGATAAAAAGCTTATCTGATAAAGTTGATTTAGACTTACGTGTATCTTCACTTCCTATTGTTGATGGTGAAAAAATAGTTATTCGTATTCTTAATTATACTATGTCAAGTGGTGGATTAGAAAACTTAGGGTTATCACAAAAGAACTTAGAAAAAATAAAGAAGTTAATTAAAATGCCAAATGGTATTATTCTTGTTGCTGGTGCTACTGGTAGTGGTAAGTCAACTACTGTATATAGTATGTTACAAATATTAAATACAGTATCTAAAAATGTTATTACTGTTGAAGACCCAGTTGAAATGAAAATAGCTGGTATAAATCAAGTACAAGTAATGAGTGATATAGGTCTTACTTTTGGTAATACATTAAGAAGTATTCTTCGTCAAGACCCAGATATTATAATGATCGGGGAAATTCGTGATGATGAAACTGCTCGTATTGCTGTTCGTGCATCAATTACTGGTCACTTAGTATTATCTACAATTCACACCAATAACTCACTTAATACAATTGAAAGATTACTTGATATGGAAGTTGAAAGATACTTACTTGGAAGTGCTTTAACTGGTATTATATCTCAAAGACTTGTTAAAAGATTATGTCCAAAATGTAGAACAAGCAGAGCAACTACTCCATATGAAAAAATATTATTTGAAAAAGTATTAAAAAAGGAAGTTAATGAAGTTTATACTCCGCATGGATGTAGTGAATGTATTAATGGTTATACTGGTCGTATTGCTTTACATGAAATACTAGAAATTAATCAAGATGTCAGAGATGCTATTACAAATAATGTAAGAAAAAGTGAACTAAGAGATTTGGTTTATAATAAATCTGATGTTACTTCCCTACTTCAAGATGGACTTGAAAAAGTTGTTGCGGGTCTTACTAGTGTTGATGAAATACTTAGAGTAATTGATGTCGAAGATGATATTGGTGAAGAAGATACTGAAATAAAAAATGCATTTATTGGTAAAATTACAAGTGATACAGCAAATAATCAAGTTGAAGAAATTGAAACATTATAAAATAAAACCAACGTTAATCGTTGGCTTTTTCATTTAATATAATATGTTTTAGTGAATTATCTGCAACAATTCCTTTACAAATACCTGGTTTAACATTATATAAAATAAATGCTTCTTCCCTCATCCAGTTCATTGTAATATTTTCATTTTCTAAGTTTTTAAAGTCTCCATTATAGATTGAATCATCTATAGCAAGTTCATAGATGAATAAGTATTCATGAAATACTCTGCCATCATTATAAGTAAAGAAATTTTCTACAATTCTTACTATTTTTAATTCTTCTTCCCTGATATCATAATTTAATTCTTCTTTTAGTTCTCGCACTAATGCTTTGCTACTTGATTCATTTAGTTTAACTCTTCCACCTGGTAAGCTACAATAGTCCTTATCTTTGTGAACACAAACAAGTACTTCATCATTATGTCTAATAAATGCTGAAGTTCTTACATTAAATACTTCATTTTCAATTTTAAAACTTATATCCATTGTTTACCTTCTTTCTATTTAAAGTATATCAAAATAGAGTTATTCTTACAAGTATTTTTTTAAAAATTCAATTGTATTATCAGTATACTTTTGATCTATAATACTAGTTAAAAATCCATGTTTAGCATTCTCTATATCTAAGTGATTTACATAAACACTAAATCTTTCTAATTTATTTTTTAACTCAACTCCTTCATCGTGTAATGGATCTTGAGTACCTGTTATGATTATAGTTTTTGGATAATTAAATAACCAATTATTTTTTAATAGATTTACGAGCTTATTATTATAATCTTTTTGTTTACTTAAATAAAGTGACATATAATCTCTCAATGATTCTTTTGTTAAAATGCTTTTACCACTATTTTTAATAACTGATTTAAATTTAGTATTAGATGTATAATCTGTCTGAGTACAAGGATATACCATAATTAAATTATCAATATATTTTTTTATATTTCTAATACTTGCAAAAGCAAGATTAGCACCAGCTGAATCCCCCATTATGGATATAGTTTTATATTGTTTTAATAAGTGTTTACAAACACCTTCGATTTCATTTATTTGATATGGAAATTTCTTTTCCGGAGCCAAACTATATTCAATAGATATGACTTGATAATTTAATTCATCTGCTAATCTTTTACATATATTTGAATGAGTATTAATGCTACCTATTACAAAACCACCACCATGGATATAGACAAGTATTCTTTTAGATTTTTCATTAAATATTCTAACTAATACATTATTAATGAGTGTATCCCTATATTCTTCTTTTGGTACTAAATTGATATTTGATAGTTCATAAATTTTTCGATATACATTTGGTTTTTCTTTGATACTTAACATAAATTACCACCAACATAAATATAACATGAAATTTATATTTTAAAAAGAGAAAATATTACTTTTCTCCTTCTTTTAACATAGTTGTTATAAAAATACCATAACCACTGATGGGATTATCTATTACTACATGAGTAACTGTACCTATTATTTTATCATCTTGAATAATCGGTGAACCACTCATTCCTTGAACAATACCACCAGTAATTCTGAGTAAAGCATCATCTTTTATAACAAATGTTATATTTTTTGTTTTAGAGTATTCATCCACCTTTGTTATTTTAATATCAAAATATTCAACCTCTTCACCTTTTAATACAGTTGCTATTTTAGCATCACCTATTTTTATATCAGAAGACTCACCAACTTTTAATAGCCCTTTATCTGGAAGTGTACTTTCATAAATACCATATATACCTACATTAGTATTTTTAGTAATATTTCCATATTTTTCATTATAATAAAACTTAGCATTTTTACTTCCTGCATAACCGGTTTTACTTTTATCTATACTTGTAATATAATTTCTAAATATTTCACCAGATTTTATTTCAACAATACTACTTGTATTTGATTCAATTATTTCATGACCTAGTGCTCCGTATATTTTAGTTTCAGGGTCTATATAAGAAAGTGTTCCAATACCTGTGATACTTGATTTTACATATAAACCAGTTTTATAAATATCTTTGTCTTTTACTAAATCTAGTTTTATATTTTTTATTTTGCCATTTCTTTTTACTTCAAGATTAACTTCTTTATCTTTGATGTTTTCTTCGATTACTTTAGTTAATTCATCAATTGAAGAAACATTTATATCATTTACTTTAGTGATATAGTCACCGACTTTAATCTGGGGTGTACCTTTATTTAATTTACCATTTATTTCATAAAAACCAATTACCATTATTCCATCAGAGTTTATCTCTATACCTAGAGTTTCTCCGCCAGGGATAATATAATCTGAATAAGCATAAACATTAATTGGCATAAGTAAAAAACTTATTAATAATATTTTTAATTTTTTCATGTGTTATCACCTATCTACTTATAGTATGATTAATATTTAAGGTTTTAAAAAGCCAATTATTGGTTAATTTAATTTGTTAAAAGTATTATATAATGATTATTAATTGTTCCAATTCCTGATGCTATTTTTATATTTATTAGACTATATTTATCTATCAAAAAAATATACCATTAAATAAACTAATTTGTTTTTCTTTGGTATGATTTATCTAAGCTTTTTAATTGATTATAAAACACTGTTAATGAAGTATTAAAATTAATATATGGATAAGAATCTATATTGTGTTCTTTTAAATAATTTGTTTTTAACATACAATATATATACATCATACTATGTAGTGCTTTATTATATTTATTATATAAGTCTTGTTGACTAGTAACATATTCACAGTTAAAGTTATTTATTATATTTACTATCATTTTATAATAGATATCTATATCTTCATTATATACATAATCATTTATATAACTATATAATATATTATTAAGTCTATTATAAAATGATATTAAATCAAAACTTTCTTCTTGTGTTTCTTTAAAAATCATGATATGTCTCCTTTTGGTAAGCACTTACCATAATAACATATTATGCATAAATTAACAAGAAAAAAAGATTACTCTGTTGTAATCTTACTTCTTAAATATAACATATTTTTGTAAAAAATAATTTATTATAAATATTAAACTATCTATTACTATCTTTATAAATGTTGCATTATAATGAATAAAGAAATATATCTT
>SAMEA104315427__coassemble_405_pt1 | contig 51980 bp, 45 predicted proteins | sample SAMEA104315427__metabat2_high_PE_043 | metagenome-assembled genome bin SAMEA104315427 (sample SAMEA104315427) | gut metagenome | biome: Monkey gut; feature: monkey-associated habitat; material: faeces | place: China | collected 2013
GAAGCCTCTTTCTTGAAGCCTCTTTCTTGAAGCCTCTTTCTTGAAGCCTCTTTCTATTAAAATTATATTATTTTTAATTACTCTTGTCAAGTGCTTTTAAACTCATTTTACTTATTTTAAAAAAAGTAAAGAGGATAAAATAAATAAGAAATAATAAGAAATATATACCACCCGGTGACAATCAAAGTGTAACTATTTTCTATTTTTTTAGTTGGTTACAAATTATAACAAACTGATTTTTTATTATAGTTGCAAAGTTATTACATTTAGCCATAATAACTTTATATATTTTAAAATTATTACTATATAAAAACTTATATTTGGTTTTTTCCTCAATAAATTTCATATATTTCTGCAGAATTCTCTGCAGAGCTCTGCAGAAATCTCTGCAGAATTTTATTTAATAATCCAAACAGACTTTGTGTCAGAGCCTATATTTTCAATTAAGCCTTTTTTTCTTAAATAAGTTAATGATGTTCTTACTCTACTATTCTTTGTTTCTAAATTTTCATTCATTTGTGAATAAATATAATCGTTTATTTCCTGTCTAGTTCGACCATCTGAAGATTCTTTAATAAAAGCAAGAATCAATTCTTTTAACTCTTTATTCTTAATAAAACCTGAATTACTACTTTTATTAGTTAATGGAACAGTGGCAACAAAGATTTCATCATCTTTAAATAAAGGTTCTCCACCACCACTATATATCTTAGTATATTTTGCAATTTTCTTGATACCAGAACCCAATTCATCAGCAAGACCTATTTCCTTAAAAAACCCGGCAATTTTTGGATTTTTAGGATATGGAGAATAATTATTTAAATCTATAAAACCAATTATTCTGGGTTTATTTGCATTTTCTGTAATAATATTATCTTTTGTTATTACCAATTTAGCTGGATAAGGATTTGAATACTCTCTGTGAATTAACAAATTAGCACACAATTCTCTCGCTATTACATCTCTAACATTTATTCTTTGATCATCTTCAATATAAAATTTATCATTTAGATGTTTTTTTATAAAGTCTGTTAAACGATCATATGAATCTAATAAATTAGTTCTAATGTCATCACGGTCATCATATCTTTCTATATCTTTAATCTTTAAAATTGCATCAGTTTTATAATAAGACAATGCAGAAGCAATTATATCATCTTTTCCAAATAATAGTAAACAAGCCAAATTAAAACCTTCTTTACCAGTTTCTAAATTTCTTTCATATAATCCGGCACTTCTCAACATTTCTTCATTACTCATTTTTGACCATGGGTGATTTGAAGTTCTATTTGAAGCCATTTTTCTTGTTTCTTCAATTAAATCAACTCTTAAGTCATCCATAGTTGCAAATGGATATATTTTATTTTCAATATAAGTACTTCTTTTTCTAATATACAAATTAGATATTTGAGTAGTATTGTTTGTTATATCAAAATCTCCATCTTCGTTTCTATCATAAATCTTATTTGCTGTTTTATGAACATCTGAACTTTCATGAACATAAATGTATAAAATATGTTTTTCTTCATAAAGGTATTCTTTTATATCAAGATGAACTGTTGGAAATATTTTTTCTGGATTATTACATAAATCTACAAATTCCTTTTTCATAGTTTTAGTGTAATCCTTGTATACACCGATTACCTCAGAATCATCTTTAACTCCTAAAAATATATGTCCACCATTTCTATTTAACATTGAACAAATTGATTCAAATAAACTACTAGGTAAACTCTTTTTTGCTTCTTTATATTCAATTGTTGTGCTTTCGCCTGTTTTAATAAACCCAATGAGATTTTTGGGCAAATTTTCAATCATAATCAGACTCTCCTTCCTATATATTATACACTATTTTAATCACTATATTGTCGCATATTGTCATATAAGTCTCAATTTTATAATGGTAATTTATCAATATTTTTTAAAATGCATTTTATCTTGATTCATAAGTTATCTCCTACTCTTCTAAGATACTCTAAGCCACCATCAACAGCGATAATTTTGCAAGAACACCATTTAAAATCATGAACATGCTTAGATTCAATGATGTCTTTACATTTTTTACACTGTATTTTATTAACTAATATCTTTTTACTAGATAAATCCATATATTTTAAATCTATATTATTCATATATCATACCTACATAATTCATTACACTATCTTTAATCCCCATTTTTTCAGCTTATAAAGATAGTTTAACAAGATTCTTATTCTTTCTTTTTATATACTCTCTTATACTATGTTTAATATATTAAGAATCCATTCCATTTTTAGATCTAATAATATCACATATACATCTTTCAACGTCATATGTTTTAACTTTATTACCCATGGGTGTTTCTACTATGGTAAGTCCATGTTCATAAATGTCATTATCAACACAAAACACATTATGTTTTCTTAAATGAACACTATTATAACTTCGTTTTAATGTTATATCATATACATCAGTTAAAATCTCTATAAATAGACCATGAAAATATAAGGCTGTCATATGAGAATATATTATATTGGGCATACTTAAACCAAAGACATAATAATTATCTTCAATTTTATTAGTATCAATATAAATACTTGTTGCTACTTTTTTTATAAGTTCTTCAATAATTTCAATATTACTTTTATCTTGAAATTATTTTATAGTAAATTTTCCCATACTATACCCCTTTTGACTTTTCTACTGAAATTATGTCACATTCAATGATTTTGTCACATAAATAAAAGTAATTTTGTACTTTAAACTCATTTTACTTATTTACCTCTTCTAAATACCTTTCATAAGCAACATTCCACAATTTATATTCTTTATCATTTCTATGATCTTCTAAAATACCTAAATTGTTTAAATAACTACCAAGAAAACTTGATGCTTTGCGTGCTCCATAAAAATTTAGATGTTCTCCGTTATCTTTCGTATCAATTTTCCAATTAATTCCTAAGTCAAACTTATTTAAATTGATGTATTCAAAATCAAGTTTTTTGCTTAAGTCTTGAAATAGTTTGTCCTTTTGATAGTTCCATGCATTCTGAGATGGAAAACCTACCACGATTAATTTTGTGTTATATTCGCGGGCTAATTCGATGAACTTTTCTAAATATTCTAGGTTTTCTGGTATCATGTTGTAAGTCTTGTCATTTTTTTCCATATACATCTTTGACTTACTTGGTTTGATTGTCTTATTTAAACGATACCCTTTTTGTATACTTAAAAGTCCGATGTTATCAAATAAAATGTTTTTCCAATTGTTGTGGTAGTTCAAAAGTGGCATGATTTTTTTAATTGTTCTTTCAAATTTAACATATGATTTTCTCTTTCGGGTGTTTCGAAAAAATAAATTTCCACCGAGTATAGCCACCTTGGGATGTTGACTTTCTAATGCAACCTTGTAATATGCGTATGCATCGGGCAATATAAAGGCGGGTTCTGCACAGTCAAATGTGGTAAATCCATATTCGTTATAAATTTCCATTGGAATAATTGATGAATAAACAAGACTATCACCTAAAATTACTACATCAATTGAGTCCTTCTTTTCACCGAGGATTTCATATTGAGCAGTTTTAAATAAACCAAAGTCCTTCATGTTATCTTTTGGAAGTAATATATAAGAAAAACCATAGTAAAGAAATATAAATAAGGATATAAATATAATACTTTTAAATAAATTCTTCATAGGTCCTCCTTAAAAATCTGCATACATTGGATCAACAGGTTCGTATCCAGGTCCAAATGCACCAAATATGATTATTCCAAATATTAAACTATAATAGATTAACCACCTTATAAATATATTTTTTGATGATATTTTTTCACGAACGTCGATATTTTTTTCTTTCATGATGCTAATTATTAAAACTATTAATAATGCAAGAAGTAATACTACAACATCAGGAATATCTAAACCAAGTGAACTAAGTTCAGATGAATTAAAACCAAAACTTGTAAATATTTTCTTAATCATGAATATTGCATCGCTAACAGTATTACTTCTAAAAATTAGTTCGCCGATTACTACGAAGAAGGATGTTTTTAATATTTGTAATATTTTTAGCACCTTACTTTTTGTAATGTTTAATTTTACATATAATTTATTGAATGATTGTCTAGTTATGTTTCCGATTGATATGAATAAAAAGTGATATAATCCAAATAAGATGAATGTCCACCCTGCTCCATGCCATAACCCATTAAGAAGCCAAACAACTAATAATGCAATGGTACCACTAAGTAATGGACCATAATGATTCCCTAATTTTTTTCTTAAATTTAGGGTTATTTTCTTCATTGGTTTGGATAATGAAATTGGGTAATATATGTAATCTTTAAACCACGTACCTAAACTAATGTGCCATCTTGTCCAAAATTCGGAAATATTTTTAGAAAAGAATGGTTGCTTAAAGTTTTCTGGTATTGAAAAACCAAATATATTACCAGTTCCAACTACAACATCCATTGCTCCGGAGAAATCCATATATAGCATAATGGTATAACTAACTGCAGCTATAAATATTGTGGTTCCATTATAAAATGATGGAGCATTAAATACTGTTTTAACTAAAATATTTAATCTATCTGCAATAACTATTTTTTTAAACAAGCCCCATAAAATTCTCTGAAGGCCGTAACATAAATTGTAATATGTTATTTTGTTACATTCATAAATTTTATCTGCGGTATCACTATATCTACATATTGGACCTTCCATTATACAAGGAAAAAATGAACCAAATAATGATAACCTTATAAAATTATGATCAGCGGAAATTTTTCCACTATAAACATCAAATAAATATGAGAGCATTTGTAAAGTATAAAATGATATACCTATCGGTGATATTAATTTTAAAATATTGAAACTATAATCAATTTTAAATAAACTAAGAAGTGCATTTGTGTTAATGGTAAAAAACTTTAGATATTTGAAAACAAATAAGAATAAAATGTTTATTAATAAGCATAGTAATAAAACAAATCTTTTCTTACTTTTAAATTTATTTTTAATAACTTTTTTATCATCATCTGATGCATCTTTTAATTTCTCTTTTTTTCTGGTATCTAAATTATCCATAAATATCGCACTAAAATACACCGAAATAATAGAAATTAGTAAGAAGACAATTAACCATTTGCTCATTATAAAAAACATAAATAAGCTTGATAGCAAAAGGTATATTGGTCTTACCTTTTTAGGTACTAAATTATAAAATACAATAACCACCAGAAAGATGATATTATAATATCTATTTAAAACATCATTCATAATACTTCAACAAAAACTCCTTTAAATAAATTTTGCATTGCCTCGCGACAATGCGTTTCTGCTTCGCAGGAATCTCTTCCTCCACAGACCAGATTCGGATTCTGCCAACCCTACTTATTATTAATATTTTTTTGAATTCCCATTTTTAATTTATTAATTTCATCAATGGATAATCCCAAGATAGATGAAATGGAACCTATATCCATATTTTTTGAACATATTGGTTGCAATAAACTTTTTCTTTTATTGTTTTTCTATCATAGTACAACACTGCATCAAAATTGATTGTTAAAGATTTTGCTTCATCAACCATTTTTCCATCAAATCATCTCAATCATATAGATTTTTTAAAATTTGTTCATCATTAGAGACAAGTAAACACAATAATTTTTTTAAGGATTTTCTTTCCTTAATACTAGTATAACTTGTCTTTGTAATTTTTGCAAGATTTATATCAACAATTTCTAAAAATGGATGGATTTCTTGATGAGTTTTTGAAAGAACCAAGTGACTTATACTCACAATTTGATAAACTTTTTTAAGCTTAACTTTACAAGTCTTATCAGTACGAGTTTGTTTTAAAATCAAGTGACAAATGTAAGAATTATTCTAATTTTGAAGAATCCTTGAATTGTAACAATTGACTTCAACTATCAAGATGTATAACTTTAAAACTTAAAGAATCCCCGGGAATATTCAAAACAGTACAAATAATTTTTGCTAAATACTTTTGACCATTCTCTGATGAAATAGTTTTTTCACTATAACATCATTCATGAAAAGTTCTCTTCTTTTTACAAAGTTCAAGACTAATTCCTCCTTTCAATGAGCCTATTATACACAGAAATTTTCTAGATGCAAGCGTTTCGACAATCATCGACAAAAGTTTTAAGAAATATCTTTAAAAAGAGCTTTTATCGAAAATACTCAAGAAACTTTTTACTTGCAAAAGTAAGTAAAACAGACTTATTCAAAGCTAAATAAACATTTATATTAGGTATTGTTTTATTGATTTCTAACTCTTTTAAATTTTTAAAATTTCTATTTGCTAAATCAATAATAACAAAACCAATACCTAAACCAATATTTGCAAATTCACTAATTAATTCTTGACTTACTACTTCCATTCTAGGTATTAATTTAACATGTTCTTGTAAAGCAATATAATCAAGTAATTTTCTGCTGTTAGATTCTCCATTTTGCAGTATCAAAGGTAATTTATTTAAATCATTAAAAGTTTTAACATTATCAGTATAATAATCTGGGTTATAAACAAAACCTTGTTTAATTTCTTTTATTTTTTCTAAATAAAGATTATTTTCTTTAACATTGCTTTCATTAAAAATAACAAAATCTAACTTACCTAATTTTAAATCATTTATTAAATTACTTGTTAAACCATTTACTATATTAATATTTATATTCGGATAATCTTTATGAAAATTTTCTAAGGCATCCATTAATATTAATTTTGTTAATGTTGTAGAACACCCCACTTTTATTTCGCCTTTAGATAAATCTTTAAAAGATGTAAATTCATTTTCAGCATTACCAATAAGTTCTAAAGCACCTTTTACATATTCATAAAACATTTTTCCTTCTTCGGTTAATTCCATTCCCTTATTACTTCGTAAAAATAATGTTCCTCCAAGTTGGTCTTCAAGTTTTTTTATTGATTGTGATATTGCGGGCTGAGAAATATGTAACTCTTCACTTGCTCTAGTCATATGTTTATTTTTAGCAACAACATAAAAGACTTTATATAATTCTAAATCGACATTCATCATAAGCACCTCTTATGGGTATTATAACATAAATATATTATACTTATCAAGAAATTAGTAATATAATGTAATTAACGAAAGGAAGATATTTATGAAATATGAAATAATTAAGATTAAAAAGGAAGAATTAAATTACATTGATAATATTGCAAAACTAAGTAGCACAAGAAAATTATCAGAAAAAGAGAAACTTGAAGTATATCAAACACTAGAAAGTTACAAAGAAAAACTAAAAGTTTTATTTGAAAAATATTACCTTAAACTAATCAAGGATGAAAATAAAGATTATGACATTGATGAAGTAATAATTAAATTTAATATTGATAAAAGTTATTTATCATCCATCAAAGATGCAGAAAAACGTAAAAGTCTTATGATATATTTAGATATAAATCCATATGAATACACTTATTATCTAACGTATGCAAAATTAAGATATTACAAAAACAACTATAACAAAATTAATATTAACTGCATTTTAAATAATCAATCATTATCCGAAAAACCTATATATATATTCATGTACAAATATTATTATGATGAAGATACTATTATTAATGAATATCATTATGTAATATATTTTGACCCACTTAAAAATGAAAAATATACGATTTTGGAATCAGAAATGAAAGATTTTGAAAAGAACAAAATTATAATTTATCCAGAAAAGTATATTAGTACAAATGAAATATTAAAAGTACTTAATGAAGAATTATTAAATAAAGAAAACGAAACTATCAATGACTGCATTACAAAAACAAAATTAAGAATCAAAAACTTAAGTTATCAAAAATCACCAGAATACAAAGAAAAAATATTACTAAAAAGGATAAATGAATTATACCAAAGAGTAAAAGGCACCATAGTAAATGAAGAAACATTATTTCAAGGCAACTTCTTAAAAATTAAACAAGAAACATACAAACTTCCAAATGACTCGGTTGTAAAAAAAGAAAAAGTAGTTAAAAATAATGGTAAAGATTCAGTAATAGTTATTGCTATAACAAAAGATTTTAAATACATAATCACAATTCAAAATAGAATAAATAATAAATTAATTGCTGAATTTCCATCAGGTTATATCGAAGATAATGAAAATCCACTCGATGCTGCTAAAAGAGAATTACAAGAAGAAACATCATACAAAACAGATTCTTTAATTTTATTAGATGAAGCATATACTTCACCAGGTATAGACAACTCAAAAACATATATAGTGCTTGCCAACAACTGTATTAAAACAGATGAATTATACATAGGTGGAACAGAACTTGTAGATTATGAACTATTCACAGAAAAAGAATTAAAATACCTAATATATAAAAATATAATGAATGGTGCTATGAATAAACTCGCATATTATAACTTAATTACCAACACCATAAATCGTAATACATTTATAATGGGTGAAGATGAACACATTTATAAAAGATTAAGAAAGAAGAAAAATCCATTCAACAATTAAAAAAAATCAGGAACAAAACCTGATTTAAAATTTCAATTGGTAGCGAGAGGGAGATTCGAACTCTCGACCTGCCGGGTATGAAAAATAAGCCCTAAATTAAATTACCGTTTATTTTTTACCGTTTCCCTTATTAAATAAGGCTTCGCTCCGATATATATTATAAAATAAAATATAAGTAAATTCAAGTAAATTCAAATAAATATAAATAATTTTATATAAAAATTCCCTAAAATTTCCCTGAATATTTTTTAAGCATTAAATTTATTTTCTTTCTTTTTATATATATTCAATGTTAAACTCATCTAAATCGCTTATTTTAATTGTACCATCTTCTAGTGAAGATTTTAATCCCTCTTGATATTCGTTAGGGGCATAAATTACTTTAATATATTGACTCTTTTGACAAGGTAAGTAATAAATATATTCATCATCTTTATAAATTTCTTCTAAAGCAGAATCACAAGCAAAGTTTTCGTTATTTTTACTACTATCAACAATGACAAATTCTTTTTCAATATCATATTTTGAATTATTAAAAACAGTAATATTAAATATCTTTATTATAACTCCTTTTTTATAACCCATACGAATATCATCTATTGAATAAATACTATTAACTTTTGATATTGAATAAGTTAAAGATTTCCACTCAACTGTACCACCATCTTTTAGTTTAAAAGGTATAGGTATTAACAAAATCAATAATATTATAATAATCACAATTTTAGCAATTTTTTTACTTTTCATTTTTCATATCCTTTCCACAAACTATATTTGTTAATAATATTATACCATATTATTGATAAAAATAGTAATACAATGGTATTGATATGTCAAATAAGATTAAAATGTATAAAAAAAATAGACATTTCTATCTATTATTACTCATATTGGTAGCGAGAGGGAGATTCGAACTCTCGACCTGCCGGGTATGAACCGGATGCTCTAGCCAGCTGAGCTATCTCGCCATGACTACTAAATCATACCAAAAAAAAAGCTATTTTGCAAGACTTTTTTGATATTTTTCATAAAAACTGGCAAAAAGCACCTGACTAATACATAAATTATCCTAGTATGCTAGATGACAAAATCTTTTAAATTATCATTTATAACACTAATTAACTTACTTATATGATATCCATCCACAAATATATGACTTACTGTTATATTAAATGGTACCAAGTATTTATCACTTTCTAAAAAATATTTTCCAAAACAAATTCTTGGTACAACTTGAGAATGAACATCATCTGGAATCGGATGAGTAACTCCAGTAAAACTAATCCAAGGTAAACTAGTAATATAATACTCATTCCATGAATCAGTTAAGTTATAAGAATCCTTTGTTAACACTTCTTCATTTTTAGCTTGATCTATTTTTTCACGAGCAAGCTTATAAAACTTTTTATAATCATCTACATAACAAAATCTAACATTTTCAAAAGTATCATTCTTAGTTAACACAGTTATACCCGGATTACATACATCATACATAACTGCTTCATTATTTAAAAATCTCATTTTCATCTCATCAACACTATTCAAAGATTTAACAAGAACAAACAAAAAATTAATAAAAAATGAAGTATGTGTTTCTTTTGAAAACTTAACCAAATCAGTTACATCAATATTTAAATTAACCCCATAAGTGGAATCTCTAAAAGACTTAAACCAATCATAAGTCTTTTTTCTATTCAAATTTTCTACATCTATTTTTTTCATATTGCCTCCTAATATTGAAATAATTGTACCCAATAATATGTGCCATAAAATTTAATTACACCAACACCAATTCTAGTAAAAGAAGAAGAAATCATGTTTTCATAATGACCTTGAGAACCCTTCCAAGCGTATGAAACTTCTTTAGCATTACGTTGCCTACTTGCTATATTTTCACCCACACCATAAATATCTTGACCAAAATCACGCATTATGTAATAACACATATTCCCATCAGGTCTTTCATGAGATAATTTATCTGAATAAGCCATTTCAATAGCTCTGACCATTGCTGCTTTAGTTAAAGTTTCATCAAGTTTTAAAGCATCAACTCCTGCTTCAGCTCTAAATTCATTGGTATATTTTACTACATCAACTACTTCATTTTTATATATACTCATGTTTTCAATAGCTTCACTTAACATATCCGAAGTCTTTGCATTAAAATTCTTTCCATCAACTTCATAATGAGTATATTCATCAATTACTTTTTTAGATCCATCACTATATAAATTATAAGTTTTAACATGCCAAGAAATTAACTTAGTCCCATATTTTAAATCTTTTTCTTCTTTTTCAGATTCAGTATCAGTTTTAACAAAATAAACCTTACTATTAGTATTTTTAGAATTATTATTGTTATTATTACTTACCTTTTTATTCACTATTTCTAAATTAGTTTGTTCTTCAACTTCATTTCCACTACTATCTTTAGCAATAATTACAATATTATATGTACCAATTTTATCATAAACTTTATCTTCTTTATATGATAAAATGCATTCATCACCACTATTATCAGTACAACTATCAACAAAATCATTTATTTCGTATTTATCTCCAACAACAATACTAACACTTTTTAATTTTAAATCTGGTTTTGTTGTATCTACTACATTTAAAGTTGTCTCATATTTTGTTCCTTCAACATCTATTACTACCCTATATTTACCAACTGCATTATAATTATCATTAAAATCTACATTTTCATCACCAAGATAATACAAAATTTTTACATTCTCCTTCATATCTCCATCAAAAAAATCTTTAGCACTTAGAACTTCACTCATAACTTCTACATTTACATCTTTTTTTACAACTACTTTTACTTGTTTATCATTATTTGTATTATCCTTTTTATTAAAAATATATAGTCCAATCAAGCAACCAATAATTAATACTAAAACCCCAATAATTATATACTTCTTTTTTTTCTTCATTTTTACCTCCACTTAAATTATAAAACATTTAAAGATAAAAAGCTATAAGAATTTATACCCTTATAGCAATACCTCTTTTTTTCAAAACATATTTTCTTAACCAATCAACTGGAAATACCGACAGAGCTAAAACAAGTACTAAAATAAGTTCATTTAATTCTAACCCATAAGTCCTAAATATATCTCCTCCATTATAAATAATAAACATCTGAGCAACAAAGATAAAACCAAACACAAATATAAATGGTTTATTTTTACCCAACTTAGCAAAAGTATTAATTCTTACTGTTCTTGCATTAAAAGCATTAAAAATACCCATGAATATAAACATTGCAAAATATGCTGTCATTAAATATTTATCATTATCACCAACTCTAATCAAAGATTTAAATATCGGAGCCTTTAAAAACACAATACATAACAAAGCACAATATAACCCAGTCCAAATAATTTCACTATACATATACTTATTCATAATTGGATTATCTTTTCTCTTCGGTGGTTCATTCATATACTCAAGTAATGGTGCTTCATATGAAAAAGCTATTCCTGCAAAAGTATCCATAATCATATTAAGCCAAAGCATTTGCACAATAGTAATCGGTGTTGTAACTCCAATAAATGAACCAACTATAGATAAAACTAAAGCACACATATTAACTGTTAACTGATAAATAATAAATTTTCTAATACTTTTAAAAATAGTTCTTCCATACAAAATAGCTTTACTAATTGATAAAATATTATTATCAAGTATTACTATGTCTGCAGCTTCTTTTGCAACATCAGTTCCACTTCCAACCGCAAAACCAACATTAGCTTTTTTTAAAGCTGGGGCATCATTTACTCCATCTCCAGTCATACCAACAACTAAATCCATTGATTCTAAAATATTAACCATTCTACTTTTGTCACTCGGAAGAGCCCTAGCAATAACAGCAATATTTTTATATTTTTTCTTTATTTCTTCATCACTTAATTTGGCAAGTTCTTCACTACTTAAAACAAGATAATTATCTATATCAATAAGACCAACCTCACGTGCAATAGCTTCTGCTGTATCTTTTGCATCCCCCGTAACCATTATTGGTTTTATTCCAGCCCCTTTAATTAAACGAACACCTTCTTTTGCTTCACTTCTAAGTTCATCTTTAATATTAACAAAACCAATAAAACATAATTCATCCATACTCTTGCCATATGCAAATACAATTACTCTACCAGCTGCCTTAGTAAATGAAGAAATTTTCTTTTTTATTCCAACTTGATTTATAAAACTTTTTTTACTTCCATCACTAGCTAAATAACTTTTACACTTATGAATAATTACTTCACTAGCACCTTTTATAAAAATATTTCCATCACTTAAAGTAATACTACTATATTTTTTACTACTATCAAACAATTCTTTAGAAACAATATTCTTTTTGCCCCCCCTACCAATAAACTCCATTAAAGCTCTATCCGTGGAATTTCCACCAACTAAACAATCACCACTAAATTCACTTTGATTATTTAAAGCTAAACTAGTATAATAAATATCATAATTATTTAAAGCCTTTAACTCACTACTACTTTTATAAATCTTTAACTCCGGAGTAACAAAGCACACAACCTTCAAAGCACCCTTAGTTAATGTTCCAGTTTTATCAGTAAGTAACACATTTAAACTACCCGCAGTTTCAATACCTACAAGTTTTCTAACCAACACATTATCTTTTAACATCCTTTTCATATTACTTGATAAAACTAAAGTAATCATCATTGGTAAACCTTCAGGTACAGCAACAACAATAATTGTAACAGATAAAGTAAGGGCATACATCAAATGATTAAACATCAAAGGAAAATCACTAATAGTGGCTTTAATTAAATTAATATCAAAATTATTTTCTATAACAATACTTGCAAATAAATATGATATACTTGCCAAAAGTGCTCCGACATAACCAATTCTACTAATAGTTTTAGCAAGACCCCTTAACTTAGTTTTAAGTGGACTTTCTGGTACTACTTCTTGTAACTCATAAGAAATTTTTCCCATTAAAGTATTATCACCAATACAATCAACTTTCATAAGTGCTTCACCATCATAAACAACTGAACCACCATATACTTTACTTTTACTAATCTTTAAAGCTTCCTTACTTTCGCCATTTAATGATGATTCATCAACACTAATCTTACCACTAAGTAAGTATCCATCACAACATACTCTATCCCCACTTGATAAAACAAGTACATCACCAACAACTACATCTTTAGAAAAAATCTCTTTAACAACACCATTTCTTTTAACCTTTACTTTTCCATTTAATTGTTCACTTTGTAACCTCTCAAAAGCTTTTTCGCTTCCATACTCACTTATACTTGATATAAAAGATGCTAAAAATATTGCTATAAGTATTCCAATAGTTTCAAAAAAATCAAAATTTCTAAACAAAACAACTACCTTGATAGCAAGTGCAATAAGAAGTATCTTAATAATGGGATCTCCCAGTGATTCAAGTAATAGATGCATAAAAGTACTTTGCTTTCTCTTTGTTATTTCATTCGTGCCATATTTATTTCTAGATTCAATTACTTCTTTATCTGTTAAGCCCATATGCTTGTCCTCCCAAATAATATTATGAAATAATTACTATTTGTAGAACAAAAAAACATCTAATCTCTAAAACAACTCCAATAAAAAAATCCGACACTGTCGGACCTTTCTAAAACACTTATATATTTATTCACTCTTATTCTTAAATTGTAACACAATTGGTGTTCCATCAAAATCAATATTATTTCTAATTTGATTTTCTAAATATCTTTCATAACTAAAGTGTACCAAACCTTTATTATTTACTGAAAAAGTAAACTTCGGTGGACAACTTCCAGTTTGACTTACAAAATAAATCTTAAGTCTTTTACCCTTATAAGAAGGTGGTTCATGAATACTTACTGCTTCCATAATAATATTATTTAAAACACTAGTCTTAACTTCTTTTCTATTATTATTATAAGCATTTATAACCTCAGGCATCAAAGTACTAACACGTTTCTTAGTCTTTGCACTTAAAAATACTACATGAGCATAAGGAATAAATTGAAATTCATTTTTAATTAATTCTTTCCAAGTTTTAATATCTTTATCTGGATTATTTATTGTATCCCATTTATTAACACATATTACAATACCTTTACCAGCATCCAAGGCATATGATGCAATATGTTTATCATGTTCAATAATTCCAACAGATGCATCAATTACTAAAACACATACATCACTTCTATCTATTGCTTTTAAACTTCTTATCAAACTATATTTTTCAACAGATTCATAAATTTTACCTTTTTTTCTCATACCTGCTGTATCAATAACAGTTATATCTTCATGATTATATTTAAATTTAGTATCTATTGCATCTCTTGTTGTACCTGCTATATCACTTACTATTGCTCTATCTTCATTTAATATTGCATTAATTAAACTACTCTTACCAACATTTGGTCTACCAATAATACAAAACTTAAGAGAATCATCTCTTTCAACTACTTCTTCAGGTAAATCATTAGTTATTGTTTTTAATAAATTATCAATACCAATATTATGTGATGCACTAACACATAATATATCACTAAAACCTAATTCATAAAAACCATAAACATTATCTTTTCTTTTATCATTATCTATTTTATTTACAACAACAATAATTTTTTTATTACTCTTATGAAGTATTTCAGCAACGCGTCTATCATGAGCATCAATATCTTCAATTCCATCAACTACAAATAACACTAAATCAGCTTCATCGATTGCTAGTGTTGCTTGCATCAATATATCTTTCGAAAAATCATCATTACCAATAGTTATACCACCTGTATCTATTAAATAAAAACTCTTATCTTGATAATTACATCTTCCATATATTCTATCTCTAGTTACACCCGGGGTATCCATTATAATAGATTTATTTTCTTTAATTAATCTATTAAATAAACTACTTTTACCTACATTTGGTTTACCAACTAAACATACTGTTTGCATATTTTACCTCACTTTCTACAATGTTTCATTACATACATTACTTTCATTATTACTTTTAATATCAATCATCTTAGCATATACTCTATTATTTTTCCTATATATATATAATTCATCACATAACATACTATTTCTAGTTACATTATTAATTAAATCTTTTTTATTATTACTATTTAATTCTCTAGTTTCATAATAACCATTTTTAATAAGTGTTACAACACTCACCTTTTTACAAAAACTATATTCTACTCCATCTATATTACATTTACTATCTAATATATCAGATTCTTCTTGACCATATACTATTGCACTAGCTTCTAAATCATTAACCTTGGTATCAACTAATTTTTTTAAAGAATTATTTCTTATTTTCATTACACTAAATGTACCTATTGTAATAACTAAACTAAGTATAACAATAACAGCTAGTAATTCCACTAAAGTAAACCCTTTATTTTTCATTATATCCCTCAATTATACTAAGTACTTCACTTCTTCCCTTTTTAGTAACAGTAGAAAAAGTAATTACTTCATCATCACTTGATAACTTTAATGTATCTTTAATTAACTTATCTTGTTTAATTCTACTATTTTTACCAACCTTATCATATTTAGTGGCAACAATAGTTATATCCAAGTTATAGTATTTTAAAAATTCATACATTAACAAATCATCTTCCGTAGGTTTATGTCTATAATCAATTAATAAAAATACATGTTTAAGATTCTTTCTTTCTTTTAAGTATTCTTCGATCATTAATCCAAACTTCTTTTGGGTATCTTTACTAACACTAGCATAACCATAACCTGGAACATCAACTAAATAAAAACAATCGTTAACTTTATAAAAGTTTAATGTCTGAGTCTTTCCAGGTTTAGAACTAGTTCTTGCAAAGTTCTTTCTTTCAATCAAAGTATTAATAAAACTACTTTTACCAACATTACTTCTACCTACTAGTAAGAATTCATTTTTATTATCGATTGGATACTGACTTCTTCTTACAGCTATAATTGGTTCACTTACATTTTCAATTTGCATATTGCACCTCACACACTAATTATATATTATTTCATGGAAAAATGCAAATGTTCATACAATTTATTAAGGAGGAATACTTATGCATAATACAAATTTTCCTCCAAATATTGATCCTCATTCGTTTTCAATACTTGCTGTTGTAGCAGGTTATGCTTGTGTGGGACACTATAATGCTAATGAACAAAACTCAATTGGTAACTGGCTAATTTTGGTAGGTCAATATATTTTAACTCATGCAGCACAACAACAATTAATAGAGTCCCGTATTGAAAATAGTAATATAAATATAAACTCAAAAAGTGCAAAAAAAGGAGGTTCTCCATACACAGATAACAACCTAGGTAAAAGTAATCAAAATCAAAGAAATGAAGTAGATTTCATACTTGATGCATTAAAAACAATACAAGATGAATTAAAAAAGAAGAATACATAGTGTATACTTCTTAAAAGACACAGTTAAGTTAATGGGCTCGCTTTTTCAAAACTGTCCGTCAATCAGTTTATTGAGATTGGATCAGTGGCTGTGCCGCTTCCCGATACATAGTTCACGGAAGATGAGAGATAGAAGACTGGCCGCAAAGCAAGTGCAAAATCCGCAGAGGTGTGAGTCACGCCACCGGTGTTATGCACACGGAACGCATTATAGGCATTGTCCGCACTACGGGAAATAGTCCATTCTGCTAGCCCCATATACATCCAATTAACATTTTTAATGTCTTCGTCATTATAAGAATTTAATTGAGTTGTCCATGCACTTGGTGCTGCTGCAAACCCATAATCACTTGCATACATTAAGCCAACTTTTGCACTATATGTTGTTGCATTATCCGTTGTATTTGTTGTTACAGGATTAACTATTTCATTTTGATATGCTGTTTTAGCTGGTTGAGTTCCTATATTTGCCCATGTATTTCCTCCAACTTTCCATGTTGTGTCTGCTATTTTAGCTGCCCAGTCTGCTCCTATATTTGCTATGAAGTTTTTATTTAAATTTGTTTTATTTAACAAACTTGTACTCCATGTATTTGAACCCCATCCACTATTTATAGTTGTATTATTTTTGTAATTCCATGTATATCCTGCTATATTAGCTAAATTATTTCCTTTATAAGCTGAATTATCCCAACCATTTGCAGTATACATCTTGCTGTAATCTCCATCTGCACCTAATAAAGTGCTTGTTGCATAATCTGATTTAATTAGTTTTACTTTATCTCCAAATACTCCGATTATTCTATATAGATTATCTGTTGGGCATGGTGTTACGTTTGATCCAAAACATACATAGTTATTTACTGCTTCACTTGCTCCAGCATATCTGTATGAATTATCCCCTGCCCCATTTGTTAAGTTTGCATCATGATAATAGATATTTGAAGCAGTATTTAATCCATTATAATAATTAACAATGCAATTACCTAAGTTATCTCCATTACCACAGAAATCTGCTATGGTTGTAGGTATTTTATCTTTTTGTAAAACAACATCAATATTTAATGTTGAATTTTCGTTATTAGATTGATCTGTGCCTAAATTAACAAAAGTTAAAGTAAATGTCCATGTATGAATTACTTCTGATTTATTACTAGAGGTTGCTATAATATGATCTGTTACTATATTAAATGCTCCGTTTACACCAGTTATATCAAAACCTTTTAAATTATTATTAACTGTAACAAATTTTAAGTTATCTGCACTTGATTCAACTATGTTACCATTTTCATCTTTTACAGTTAATATAACTTCAGGTTTCTTATCAGTTGTTGTATAATTATATGTATTATTTTTTATTATAATACCTGCAAAGTATTTACTTGATGCACTTTCTGTCTTACTTGATGCCATAAGTTTCACTTTTGGATTTGTTGTAGCAGTTAAGTTACTACCCCCAGTTTTAAAATTATCTGCATTTGCATTTAATGATAAAGTATTTCCTTTTGTAAATATTATTGTATCCCCACTTGCTGTTACTTCACCAGCACCTTCAACATCATCATCTATCGTCGGAGCTAAATAAGAATAGGTAAACTTACCTATTAATAAAGCTATAGTTATTAATATTAAAATAAATATTAAAACTAAAGATATTGTTCTTGCATTTATTTTTTTATTCATTCATCACACCTCTATCATATACTATATAAATTATTATAACATTTAATTTTACTTTAATAAAGCTTTTTTATAAAAAATCACTCATTGACAAAATATAAATAATAAAGTACAATGTATATGTACATGTGAATCGCTTCCGGGTGGTGCGAGCAATAAATAATCCCGAGAGAGTATGTTAATCGCTTACGGATGGTGCGAGCAATAAATAATTCCGGAGGAAAATCTATAAACTCAGTATAATCTATTGAGTTTTTATTTAATTTCTGTTAAAATAACCAATTAACGAGGGATATATGGAAGAATTTTGGTATAAACATGAATTAATATACTATGAAAAAGTATTAAATAGACTACTTAATGATACATCAAGTGACTATAACAGAATTAAAGATAATCTTGAAATAATAGAACAAATCTGGGAAAAAGAAAAAGTAAGTTTAAATATCGAAGATATCTTACTTAAAGATTATCTTGACTTAAGTAAAACTAAATTCTTATGGAAACCTATCGAAGAATCTGCTAGACTTGATTCATCATTTATACCAAATTTTAAAGTTAAAGAAATAGATTTTACTAATAAAGAATTATTTGAATTAATCCATGATTTTTTTAAAAATGCAACAAATAAAGAAATATATGAATTATTTTTAAAAATATATAACCAAAATAAAAAAAGTATTCATATCATAGATAAAGATTATTCTTATCCCGGAGATACCCTTTATATAGATTATTTCAACAAAACATATATTCAAGTATATAAAGACCATACCTTCGAAGATTTAACAACCCTTGCTCATGAATTTGGTCATGCTATTCAATTTAATTCAAATTATAATATTAATTACTTTAAAGATTTAAATGTTTATCTAGAAATAGTAAGTATATTTTTTGAACTATTATGTTGTGAATATTTTTATAAAAGTGAATTTAAATTAAATGCTTTAGCTAGTGAATATAGTGCTATATATGATAATATTGAATCATGTAAAGACCTAAAAGAAGAATTTAAAATATTTAGAAAAATAAATTACTTAGAACATGAAAATAAAAATGATTTAAAAAATAAAATAAGTAAAATAGCATCAACATTACCTATAGAATATACCAAATACTTTATAGATATCTTACCCAGAGACTACTACATTTATTCATTTGCTTTTGTTGTTGCTAGTAATTTAATAAAACTATATAAAAAAGATAAAGACTTTGCCCTTCAAGTATTAAAAGAACTAATAAATATTGATTTAAAAGTTAATGCATATAAATATTATCAAGAATTAGAAAACTTAGATTTAGTTACAACTGATGGTTTAAAAAATTTAACTAGAAATATTAAAAGAAGATGCAAGTAAGCATCTTCTTTCTTAAAATGGCATATTTCCATTAGACATTTTCTTCATCATGTCCTTCATCATTTCAAATTGTTTTAGTAATCTATTTACTTCTTCAACACTTCTCCCACTACCTTTAGCTATTCTTTGTTTACGAGTTGCCTTAAGTATTTCTGGTTTTCTTCTCTCTTCAATAGTCATAGAACTTATTATAGCCTCAACATGTGCTAAATCTTTTGGATCTATTGCTACATTATTAAGCCCCATTTTTCTAGCTTGAGGTAACATTTTCAAAATATTTTCTAAAGGTCCAAGCTTTTTAATTTGTTTTAAATTAGCAAGAAAATCTTCTAAGTCATAAGTACCTTTCTTCATCTTTATTGCTTGTTTCTTTGCTTCATCTTCATCAATTACATCTTCAACTTTATTAACTATTTCTAAAATATCCCCCATATCTAGAATACGTTCAGCCATTCTTTCTGGATAAAATTCACTTAAACCATCCATTTTTTCACTAGTACCAACAAATTTAATAGGTATATGAGTTAAATGTCTTACTGATAAGGCAACTCCACCTTTTGTATTACCATCTAACTTAGTTAAAATACAACCTGTTAAATCCAAAGCTTCATTAAATCCAGTGATTACATTAATTGCATCTTGCCCCATTGATCCATCAATGACTAATATTTTTTCATTTATATTAAAGTTACTCGCAATGTCTTTTAATTCTTGCATTAAATCTTCATCAATTTGAAGTCTACCTGCAGTATCTATAATTACATAATCATTTTTATTAATCTTTGCTTCTTCCATTGCTGCAGAAACAATTTCTAAAACGGAACCTTTGCTACTAAAAACTGGTATATTTAATTCTTTACCTATTGTTTTTAATTGTTCTATTGCTGCAGGTCTATAGATATCTCCTGCTACAAGTAATGGTTTTTTATTATATTTTTTTCTTAAATAATTAGCAAGCTTTCCTGCAGTTGTAGTTTTACCACTACCTTGTAAACCAACAAGCATTAAAACTGTGGGATTACCTCCGACTTCAAGTGGAACATAATCTCCTCCAAGTAAAGAAACTAATTCATCCTTAACAATTTTTAAAAATACTTCATCTGGTTTTAGGCTTTTTGAAACTTCAGCATCTAAAGCTTTAGCCTTTACATCACTTACAAATTCTTTAACAACTTGGTAATTTACATCAGCTTCAAGTAAAGCTATTCTTATTTCTCTTACAGCATCTCCAATATTTTCTTCAGTAATCTTACCCATTCCTTTTATATTTTTTAAAGCATTGCTTATTCTATCTCCCATGTATTCAAACACATTTATCACATCCTTGCATACAAAAATATTACTATAATTTTAAATTAAAATCAACAACTTTTCGGTATTTATAAGGAATTTGGTGGAAAAACTACAAATTTTTAACGTGAATATCATTTTACAAGTATATGTATTCATGATATAATTTTAATGGTGATACTAATGAAAAAAAGAAAGAAAATAAAAAAAGGTCCAATTAAATTTATAGCACTCCTTCTTGCTATAGGTGGCACTTCTTATATTCTTATAAATAAGGATGAAAAAGCAGAAAAAGTTTCCAGTGAAGTTGATAAACTTATGGCTAAAGAAAATATAAGTAAAGAAAATTATTCAAAAACTTTAGAATATGTCTTACTTAATAATATATATAATGAAGCTTATTTAAATGAATATAAAGATATTGAATTTAATAAAGAAAGTAATTTTGAAACTGTTTTAACTAGCTTTCTTCCGAAGGGATATACTGGAAAAGAAATTAATTATATATTAAAATTAAGTGATACAAATATAGAAAAGTTAAAGAATATAGATTATATTGATATAAGTAATTATTATGAATTTAAAAATTTTAATGTAGATAATATAGATAGATATAATAAATATAAAGATAGTAATAAAGATTTAGATTATAAAGATATAGTTACAAGGGTAAATATAAAACTTGATTTACCGGTGTATACCGACACATTGGAAGTTAAAAATCCAGATGATATCCTTGTTTTAGTCAATAAATATAATCATCTACCCAAAAACTATAAACCAAGTGATTTAGATTATTTAGATGGTGCATATGGAAACAAAGTACCAATAAGAAAAGTTATTAAAGAATCATTTTTAAAACTTCAAAGTGCAGCAAAAAAAGAAATTAATATAAATATTATGCCAACTACTGCATATCGCGGGGAAGAATTTCAAAGAACATTATATAATAATTATGTAAGTAAAGAAGGAATAAATAAAGCTGATACCTACTCTGCTAGACCAAGTTACTCTGAACATCAAACAGGATTATCAATTGATTTAAAAAATACTGCTTTAACAAATATTAGATTTACTGATGAAAACTATGAATGGTTACATAATAATGTATATAAATATGGATTTATTATTAGATTCCCCAAAAATAAAGAAGATATAACATTGTATCAATTTGAAAATTGGCACATTAGATATGTTGGGAATGAAGCTGCGAAAATAATTTATGAAAATAATTTAACACTTGAAGAATATATTGATTTATATATAACAAAATACTAAAAAGACTGAATTACTCAGTCTTTTTTATTGTGAAGGATTTAATTATTTGTTTTTTAATTCAATTTTTTTAATTTGTTCTACGGATAACCCAGTTGCATCAATTATCGTTTTTATAGGATAATCTTTCTTTAATAGATTGATAACAATATTTTCATTAGTTTTTTCAATTCCTTTTTCAATACCTTCTTTATGTGCTATTTTTTGTAAGGTATTTTTTTCTAATGTTTCTTCTTCTTCGGGTGAAATATCATACACAAATTTTTTATCACTATTTAATGTTTTCAATTTATCAACACTCTCCTTGATACTAGAAAGATCCATCTCTTTTGAATATTTATCTAATTCATCTTCTTCTTTTATTCCTATCATTGTTAAAAGAGGTTTCTTTCTAACATTTTTCATGTCTTTATCATACCAAAATTTTGCAAACTTTTCAACATTGATTTCATAATATTTGAACCTTTCATCAAGTTCTTTCTTATTTTTTTCATCATAAAAAGTGTATTGTGCAATAAGTGGGTCTTTTTTTGATGCTCTATAGTTTAGTGATATGTGTATAAATTCTGAATCAATATCGTATGATTCACTTTTAATAATATGCTGACTACAGAATGCAAAGTAGTAGTTTAGATTCCTTATTCTGGTTACATCATTAAAAGATGAATTAAGTTCAATATTAATTTTTTTACCCTTTACTTCAACAATTAAATCTAGTCTTTTACTTCGTTCGTTTTTATTGCGTGCACTTAATTCAACGGGAATAAAACCTATAATTTTATCAATTTTAATATCAAGACATTCACATAATAGTTCCTTAAGAAGTTTTTTACTCTTTTCATCATCTGCACCGAATATTGCTTTAAACATCTTATCGATGTTAAATGCATAAAATGTTTTTGTTTCATTAGTTAACACATAGATCATCTCCTTCACGAGAAATTATTCTAAAGTGTGCAACAACAAAAATCAAGAAAAATCGTACGTCAAATTTCGACATAAATCGGGATATTTGCTTGTTTATCCCCATATTTCTGGGAAAAAATTTTTTAAAAAAAATACTAAATAGAACCAAAAAATTCTATCTAGCATCTTTCATAGTGAATTGATACCAATATCACATACCCTTTTTATAAGCTCCCCCACTAGCTTAATTTAATTATATATCCTTTACTTTTACTTTGCAATATATTGACATATATTTTCAAAACATTTGACATTACTTTACCATTTCTTGTTTCAATCTTCGCACAACTTTCTTTTCAATTCTAGAAATATATGACTGACTAATACCAAGCATCTGGGCAACTTCCTTCTGAGTATATTCATTTTTATTATTAAGGCCATATCTTAAAATCATTATTTCTTTATCTCTATCTGGTAAATTAAGTATTTCCTTGCTAAGTAATTCTTTATTAACTCTATTTTCATATTCTTGTTCAATCATATCTTCATCTGTACCAAGTATATCTTCAAGATGTAATTCATTACCAGATTCATCATAATTTAAGGCATCATCCAAAGAAACTTCACACCTTTTCTTCTTATTTTTTCTTAGAAACATTAATATTTCATTTGAAATACAACGTGAAGCATAAGTTGCAAGCTTAATATTTTTATCAATCTTATATGTATTAATACCTTTGATTAACCCAATTGACCCAATACTCACTAAATCCTCAATATCATAAGTAGTATTTTCATACTTTTTAGCAAGAAATACTACAAGTCTTAAATTATGTTCAATTAAAATATTTCTAGCATCAATATCACCATTTTTAGCACGAATCAAATACTTTAATTCTTCATCTCTATCTAAAGGTGGTGGTAACTTATCTGTTGCTCCCACAAAAAATACTTCACTATACTTTTCCCTTAACCACTTAATTAATCTTTTAAACATATATCCTCCAATATTTTATAATTTAATAAACACTGTGACTCACCTAAATTAAACTCATCATTACTTATACCAACCAAATAATTAGTAAGAATTATATCGTTTACTTTAATATATTTAATTTTAAAACATTCAATCAATCCTTTCTTATTTAAAGCTTTATAACTAACATAAATGGGGCTTCTTATATTAATTAAATTGACAATTATTTTCCTTGATAAAATAATTACATACTTACCAGTAATGGGATCTCTTAACTTATTTCCTGTATCAACAAAACCACTACAACTATAAGTTTTTCCATTGCAAAAACAAATACTAACATTCAGATTATAATTATATGTACTTGCAAATCTTTTATGCTCTTTATAATAAAGATATAAAATACCCGGAGCAACAATTAAAAGTACTAAATAATTAACACTAAATTTATCTGTCTTAAATTCAATATTTAAAAAATATAAAAAACCACCAAGTATTACACTACACATATAAAGATAAATCATATTATTTATAAAACTTTTAATACTTTTAAAACCAAAACTAATTATAATCATACCGACACTAAATAATATTTTAAGTAAAAATAATACTATTTTATTTATTGGTAAAAACAACATTACTATACTTATAGTCCCTAGTAAACTAGCTATTATTAATCTATATAACTTTGCTTGTCTTTTTAGTATTACTGAAACACTCATAAGTAACAATAAATCATAACAAAAATTAATTAATATTACTAAATCTAAATATATTTTCATTATCCCACCGATTATATTATACAAAAAAAAGCAACAGTAATTTGTTGCTTTATGTCGAACATCATTAATTTTTAATAATTGTCACTTCTTAAAAATGGTGGAATTTCATATTCATCATCTACTTCAGGTGTACTTCTTCTTTTTTGAACATGAACATCATCACTAAATAATGCTTCATCACTAACTTCTTTATCAAAACCTGTAGCAATAACTGTAACAATGACTTCATCAGTTAAATTATCATTCTTTATAGCCCCAAAGATAATATTTACATCAGAGTTAGCTGCTTCTCTAACAGTTTCAACAGCATCTTCAATTTCAAATAATGTAAGATTCTTACCACCAGTTACATTGACAATTGCATTTGTTGCTCCTTCAATAGTTGCTTCCAAAAGTGAATTAGATACCGCTTGTCTTGCTGCTTCAATAGCTCTATTTTCTCCAGCATTACATCCAATACCAATAATTGCAGTACCACTTTTTTCCATAACAGTTTTAACATCTGCAAAATCAAGATTAATAACTCCAGTTACAGCAATTAAGTCTGATATTGATTGAACACCTCTATGTAATACATTATCAACTTCTTTAAATGCATCATCAAAACTAGTTGTTTTATCTATTAAATCTCTTAATCTGTCATTAGGTATAATAATTAATGTATCAACATGTCCTTTTAACTCTTCCAAACCAACCAAGGCATTTTCCATTCTCTTTTTACCTTCGAATCTAAAAGGTTTAGTAACGATACCAACAGTTAATGCTCCCATTTCTTGTGCAATTTCTGCAATAATTGGAGCAGCCCCAGTACCAGTTCCTCCACCTAAACCACAAGCAACAAATACCATATCTGCCCCTTGTAATGCTTCTTCTAATTCATTTTTACTTTCAAGTGCCGCAGCTCTACCAACTTCAGGATTTGCTCCAGCTCCCCTACCACCAGTAATATTCTTACCAATTTGAATTTTATTTTGACATAATGAAGAGTTTAATACTTGCAAATCTGTATTAACTACATAAAATTCTACACTTTTAACTCCTTCATCAATCATTCTGTTAACGGCATTGCATCCGCCACCACCTACGCCAATAACTTTAATTTTGGCAATTTGATCCATCTGTAATCCATTCATATTCTCATTCTCCCTCTAGTTATCAAAAAAGTAACCAAATAATTTTCCTAATAAAGAATCTTCATTGATATTTACTTTTTTATGTATTCCACTTAATTCTTCTTGTTCTTCTATATCGAATATAGAAAAATCTCTATTGCGTAAAGTTAACCTGCTATCATAATATTTAATTAAACCAACACACGTAGCAAATTTATTATGTCTAGCTCCAATTTCTGTAACATTACCAACATAAGCATCATTAAAAATATAATTAACTATATTCTTAAAATCAGCCATTTCTGTTACTCCCCCTGTAACAATTATATAACTAATTTCTTTTTTTGTTAAGAGATTTATTTGTTTTTTTACTAAATTCAACAATTCTTCCAATCTTCCCATAACAATTTCACTAGCATCAAACTGATTAACCTTAATTTTATCTCCATTTTTATTCTCTAATATTACTGATTCACTTGGTCTAGCATTCGTCTTATCAGCTAAAGCAATTGATTCTTTTAAATACATAGCATCTTTTCTATTAATTTTATAAACATATCCAAGGTCATAATCAATAGAATCTCCACCCATATCTATTACTTCACAACCAGTTAAGATACCTTTATTAAATATAGCAACAGTACTCTTTGATGCTCCAATATTGACCACTGCTCCAACTTCAGTACTATTTTTGCTGTTTTTAAATTCATAGTAATCACCCATTGAACCAATTGTTACATCAACTACAGTAACTCCAAGTTTTTCTAAACATTTAACTATTCCATTAACATTTTTCTTAGGCACTGTTCCAACAACAACTTTAACCTTTAGTTTTTCTGCATGCATATGTAACGGAGAATCTGTAACAATACTATCATCTAACAAAAATTTTGTGGGAAGTAAAGCTACAATTTCTCGTGCTTCCATAACTTTGTTATAAACTGCAGATTGCATTGACCTAATTATATCACTACTTGCAACTAAACCTGTCTCATTATTAACTGAGGTATAACCTTCACTTAAGAAACATTCTAAGTCATTCGCAGGAACACTCACAATTACTTTTGTAATTTTTAGTCCAATTTGTTCTTCACCTTTTTTAAAAACATCATCTAAGGCTTCAATGGCACTTTCAGGATTTATAACAAATCCTTTTTTGATACCACGTGATGGAGTATCAACACACGCTAAAATATTCAACTTATTACGAACTATTTCACCCACTACAAGTTTTATAGTGTGATTACCAATATCTAAACTAGCAATAATTCTTCGCATGCACTACATCTCCTATTACCCTATAACTAATTATATCGAAAAAACAATATTCTTGCAAGGGTCTAACAAATATTTTTTTAATTTTGTATAAACTCATTACGAATTTTTTCCGTTTTGTACCCAAATTTGGAATGAAACTTATTTTATATTAATGAATATTACACCTAGCACAAAAAGAAAAAAACTTACTAATTACTATAATACAACTACTGATTATCTACTTTGTCTTACTGATGAAAGAAAACCATAAAAAAAATCAATTATTTTAAATAAGTAATAATAAATTAAAATCCCTCATATAGTTAAATAGCTTTAGATGGAGGAAAAATTATGATTAACAAACAAAATTTATGGTTCGTTACTTTATTTTCACTAATTTTAGTACTAGGAATATATTATGTAACAATGAAAGACGAAAGCCTAACCGTATTATCCGGAGTAAATGATGTCTCAGATGTTGTTGAAGTTAAAGAATCAGATGTAATTGTTGCCCTTCAAGTTGAACAAGATGAATCAGTTTTAAAAGAAATGAATGAATATCAAAACATCTTACTTGATGATAAAGCAACCATTGAAGAAAAAAATGATGCATATAATGCCTTACAATCACTAAATAATTCTAAGAGTGAATGTGAAAAAATAAAAAAATTAATTGAAGAAAAATTTAAACTAGATAATTTTGTTAAAATTGAAAACGATAAAATAAGTATTACTATTGCAAGTAAAGAACATAACAAAGAATTAGCAAACAACATAATCAGAGAAGTTCAAAAACTTTATGACAAGCAAAAATACATTACAGTAAAATTTCAAGCAAACTCCTAAACATATTTATAAATACTTCATATAATATTATGAAGTATATTTTATAAGGAGTTACAAATGAAAAAAAAGATACTAACAGACCGAGAACAAGAAGTATTTGAATTACTTATTAAAAATAAATCAACTTTTGAAATAGCCCAAAAATTAAATATCAGTGAGAAAACTGTCCGCAATCATATATCAAATGCTATTCAAAAACTGGGAGTCTGCGGAAGAAGCCAAGCTATAATCGAATTAATAAAACTCGGAGAACTGCATATTAATTAAAGACTTCGGTCTTTTTTTTTATGCACTTAAATATAATTAATTAGGTGTTTAAAATGATAAAAAAATCTTCCATAAGGCGTATCTGTGTTGCAACTCTTGCTCTATTTATATTGCTTATAATTTATTTTTTTCCAACCAAGGATTTTAAAACAACAAAAAACCTACACTATATCAAGGAAAATGAGATGCCTATATTTTTAAAAGACACTAATAATTATGTTGCAAGAACTACTATAATTAAAAAAAGTGATAGCACAATTAATCAAGTAAAAGAAATAATTAGTTATTTAACTAAAAACTCAAGTAATTCAAGTTATATTCAAGAAGGATTTAAACCTCTCATTCCAGAAAACACTAAAATAATTGATTTAAATCTAGATGACGGAACACTTACCATTAATTTTACCAAAGAACTAATTAATATAGACAAAGAAAATGAAGAAGATATGCTCGAAGCAATTATTTATTCAATACTTGAAATTAAAGAAATTAAAAACCTCAAAATTAATATCGAAGGAAATCCTCTTGTATATTTGCCAAACAGCAAAATAAAACTACCCGATACTTTTGATAAAACATATGGAATAAATAAATTATATAACATTGATTCATATAAAAATACAACAAAAACAACAATTTATTATTTAAGTAAGCATAATGATTTATATTATTATGTACCAATAACCAAAATAGAAAATAGTGATAAAGAAAAAATAGAAATAATAATCAAAGAATTAAAAAGCACTCCAATATATCATACAAACTTAATAAGTTATCTAGCATCATCTACCAATTTAACAAATTATGAAATATTAGAAAACAATATAAAATTATCTTTTAATAATAATTTAATAGCTAATATCAACAATAATGAAATGACCGAAACCGTCAAGTATTCGATTGCTCTATCCATCAGAGATACATATGGATACAGTGACATTTCCTTCAAAATATTAGATAATCCTGAGATAAATATAACTATTTAATACAAAAAATTATAAAAAGTAACAAAAACTACTTGCATTAACTAAAAATTTATACTATAATAAATCTATCAGTTGAAGGAAATGTCCTGGTAGCTCAGCTGGATAGAGCAATCGCCTTCTAAGCGATCGGTCGTGAGTTCGAATCTCGCCCAGGACACCATTTTAAAAATTAAGTCTTATTTAAGACTTTTTTTGTTGTTAAAAACTTATAGCAAAAAGACCAATCAAATTGATTGGTCTTTAACTATTTATTAAGCATGAACTTTTACTTTTGCATTACTAGAAAAAGTATGTTTAACTCTATCATGTTCTTCTGCTCTTTTTCCATTATTGAATCTATCAACTGTACCTACTAAATAACCAGTAATTCTTCTGATTCTTTCAAATTCAACTCCTTCACCAGTTACTTTTTCCTTTTTAATTTCTTCTTTCATACTAATTATCCTTTCCTTCTAATCTTTTTAATAAATCTACACTAACAGGTTCACCAGTTTTTCTTCCACATCTTGGACATACATCTTTAATAATTCCGACATAACCACAAACTGGATCTCTATCTACTGGATGGTTGATTGCTCCATATCCAATATCACTTTCTTTCATTATTCTAACAACACTTTCAAATGCTTCCAAATTATCTGATGGATCTCCATCAAGTTCAATATAACTTATATGACCAGCATTTGTAAATTTATGATATGCTCCTTCAAGTCTTAATTTATCGGCAATAGAAATATTGTAATAAACTGGAACATGGAATGAATTTGTGTAATAAGCACGATCTGTTACTCCAGGAATCTTACCATAAATATCTCTATCAATACTAACAAATCTTCCAGATAAACCTTCCGCAGGAGTTGCAAGACAAGTAAAGTTTAAATTATATTTTTTACTATATTCATCACATTTTTCTCTCATGTGGCTAATAATTTTAATACCAAGTTTTTGAGCTTCTTCACTTTCTCCATGATGTTTACCAATTAAAGCTTTCAAACATTCAGCTAAACCAATAAATCCAATTGAAAGTGTACCATGTTTTAATACTTTCTTTAATTTATCATTTGGTTTTAATTTATCACTATCAAGCCATACACCTTGACCCATTAAGAATGGAAAATTATAAACTCTTTTATTGCATTGAATATCATATCTTTCAAGTAATTGATCTTTAACAAGTTCCATTAAATCATCAAGTTCTTCATAAAAGCCTTTCATGTCAGCTTTTTCTAAAGCATTCTTACCAACAATACCATGTTTAATACCAAGTCTTGGTAAGTTAATTGATGTAAATGATAGATTACCTCTTCCTGGTGTAATTTGTTTATCAGAATCAACTACATTTCCAATAACTCTTGTACGGCATCCCATATAACCTACTTCAGTACGGAAATCTCCTTCTTTATAATATGGTTTATTAAATGATGAATCTAAGAAAGACCAATTTGGGAATAATCTCTTCGCAGATACTCTCAAACTTAATTTAAATAAATCATAGTTAGGATCTCCTGGATTATAATTAACTCCTTCTTTTACTTTAAATATTGAAATTGGAAATATCGGAGTTTCACCATGACCAAGTCCAGCTTCACTAGCAAGCATATAATTTTTAGTAACCATTCTACCTTCACTAGATATATCTGTACCAAAATTAATTGATGAGAACGGTACTTGAGCACCAGCTCTTGAATGCATTGTATTTAAATTATGAACGAATGCTTCCATTGCTTGGTAAGTTCTTTTTTCAGTTTTTTCTAAAGATTTCTTTAAAGCTAAACTAAACATTCTTTTCATTAACTCTGAATCTTTATAATATTTTTCAAAATAATCAACAGTTATATCTATTGTATTAATTTTTGCTATATCTTTTTCAATACTATTCATATTGATAAAATCATTTAAATCCTCTAAATCAATATAATCTTTAATTGATGTTTTAACCATTTTCTTAAATGTTTTAAGTATACCTGGTGCTAAATAATAATCAAATGCAGGAATACTTTGACCACCATGTTGATCATTTTGATTTGATTGAACAGCTATCGCAGCGAGTGCTGAATAACTCATTATATCATTTGGTTCTCTTAAATGACCATGTCCAGTAGAAAAACCATTTTTAAATAGTTTATCCAAATCAATTTGCATACATGTTGTTGTACCCATAGCTTCAAAATCCATATCATGAATATGAATATATCCCTCATCATGAGCATCTGCAAACTTCTTCTTCATCAAATAAGTTTTTGCAAATTCTTTAGATACATTTGAACCAAATTGTAACATTGTTCCCATTGCTGAGTTACCATCAATATTACCATTTTCTCTTTTTGTATCATCTTCTTGAGCACTCTTAAGTGCTAAGCCTTCTAATGTTTTTAAAAATTTATGACTTCTTTTATCATCAGTAAATGCTTCTCTTGCTTTCGTTCTATTTTCTCTATATTCAGCAAAACTTTCATAAACATCATCATACTTATCTTTCTTTAAAGTATCTTCAATAATATCTTGTATATCTTCAATCTTAATACTTGCTTTATCAGAGTAATCTTTTTCAATTCTCTTGATTACATGTCCATATACTTTTTGGATGTCATTTGATTTATATTTTAATATTTCATCATCATCCTCATTTGTTACTTTGATACTATCAAAGCCTTTTTTAATCGCCATAGCTATCTTGGTTCCATTAAAACTAACTTTAGAACCATTTCTTTTAACTACTTTGATTGTTTCAAAAATTTCTTCATTTGCCTTTGGCATAATACACTTCCTTTCACTCACAATTTCATTATAATACGCACCAAGATATTTGTCTACCAAAATTTTAAATTTCAAAAATTTTAATTTTTGCTTTTTCTAAATTTTGTCCCGTTTTTTCGTTGTTCGTATTTTTCTCAAATCTCTTGTTTACCAAGTATTTATCTAGAAAATCAAACATTTTTAAAAATATTTTATTTTTTTACATTTATTTACTTTTTCAACTTTTTCATTTTTCAAAAATTTGACATATCAAAATTTTACATTATAAAATCTTGAGACTTTTCAATAAAGCTTGCACATAATTATAATAATTAGTATAATATTTATAAGGACGTGATAATATGTTTAATAAAAAAACTATACACCTAATAGGTATAGGAGGAATAAGCATGAGTAGTATTGCTTTGATGCTTAAAAATATGAATGCAAAAGTAACTGGAAGTGACATTCAAGAATCTGATATAACTAATAATTTAATAAAAGAAGGAATAACTATCAAATACGGACATCATCCCGAAATGGTAGAAAATGCTGATATAGTTGTTTATACCGCAGCAATTCATGAAACTGATCCAGAAAGAATAGCAATAAATAAATATAGCAAAATATCTTACGAAAGAGCAGAATTTCTTGGACTTCTTATGAAAGAATTTAAAAATTCCTTATGTGTATCAGGAACTCATGGAAAAAGTACCACAACAGGTATGCTTGCAAATATCTTTTTAACAGCAAATTTAAATCCAACCATTCAAGTCGGAGCTATTCTTCCAGAAATAAATAGCAACACTCACATTGGTAATCACAATTATTTCATCATGGAAGCTTGCGAATATGTTGATTCATTTCTTCATTTTCATCCAACCAGTGCAATAATTACCAACATTGATAATGACCACTTAGATTATTTCAAAAACCTAGATAACATTAAAAAGTCATTTCACAAATATGTAGGACTTTTACCAGAAGACGGTTACTTAGTAAAAAACAATGATGACAAAAACTCAAATAATTTAGAAAAATATACAAAAGCTCATGTAATAACATATGGTATTAATAACAACGCAGATTATGAAGCTAAAAATATTACTTGCAACAATCTAGGTCACTATAGCTTTGATATTTATCACAATTATAAATGTGTAACAAGAATCAATTTAAATATCAATGGAAAACATAATATTTACAATGCTCTATCAGCATTTGCTCTATCACAAAACTATATCAAAGATTATAGCTTAATTAAAAAGGGACTCGAAGAATATCATGGTGTTGGAAGAAGATTTGAATATCTTGGCAAATTTAATGACGCATTAATTTATGATGATTATGCTCACCATCCTAGTGAAATAAAAACAACAGTTGAAAGTGTAAAAAGTGTAAAGCATAATGAATCTTGGGCAATATTTCAATCTCACACTTATTCAAGAACTAAAGAACATTTAGATAGTTTTGCAAATATCTTAAGTGAGTTTGATCACATCATTATTGCAACAATATATCCAGCCAGAGAAATAAATACCTTTAACATAAGTGAAGATATGCTCGTAGAAAAAATAAAAGAAAAAAATAAAAATGTTATATATATTAATGATTTTGATAAAATTGTAAATTACATAAAAAACAATGTTAAACCAAATGACTTAGTAATAACCATCGGAGCTGGACCAATAAATAAAGTATCAAAAAAGCTTATCAGTCTAAACTGATAAGCTTTTTTCTATAATTTTCTAAACAATTAATAATTTCTATTCTACTCTTACACTTACATATTTCATTCTTTATTTCTTTATTCTCCGGTAGTCCCTTTAAGTAATTAAGTAAATGACTTCTCATTTCAAGTACTGCTTGACCTTCACTTTTATCTTTACATAATTCATTTAAATGATATTCCATCATATCAATTTTTTCATTAAAAGACACACTTTCTGGAGATACTCCAGTAGTCAAATATTCAACACATTCTTTAATTAACCAAGGATTACCAAGTAAACCTCTTCCTATCATTACTGCACTACAACCAGTCTCATCAAGCATTCTTTTAGCATCATAACAACTAACTACATCACCATTTCCAATAACAGGTATATCTACAGCATCAACTACCTGTTTAATAATACCCCAATCAGCTTTGCCAGAATAACCTTGAGCTCTAGTTCTTCCATGAACAGTTATTGCACTAGCACCATTTTCCTCACATATTTTTGCAATTTCTACAGCATTAATACTATTACTATCCCAGCCACTTCTAATCTTTACAGTAACAGGTACATTAACAGCATCAACTACAGCTTTAACAATTTCTCCAACTTTCTTTGGATTTTTTAAAAGTGCACTTCCAGCTTGACTTCTTAAAGCAATTTTAGGAACTGGACAACCCATGTTTATATCAATGATATTAGGCTTCATCTTCTCTTCCACTACTTTAGCTGCTTTAACAAAAGACTCAATATCACTACCAAATATTTGTTGACTTATTGGTCTTTCTACTTCATCCATATTAAGTAACTTAAATGTTTTCTCATTGCCGTATAAAATAGCTTTATCACTAACCATCTCTGCTACTACTAGTGATGCTCCCATACTTTTACATATCTTTCTAAATGTTGTATTACTAACTCCAGCCATCGGAGCAACAACTATATTACCATTAATCTCTACATTACCAATTTTAAAACTCATTTTCTTAGCTCTCCAATATCCCCTGGTGTAATTAAAAATGCATTAGCATCATCAGTATCTAAATGTGCTTCATAAAAACCATAATCAGTAATCTTTGCTTTAACAATAATAGTTCCAGGTTTAACACCCTTTATATCTAAATGTAATATTTGATCATCAACAATTCCATATTTTAAAGCATCACTTGGACTAAAATGAACATGTCTATCGGCAATGATTGCAAAATTACCTGTTATACTTCCCTTATCTGTTTCAATAGTGACTAACTCTGCATCATTTAAAACTCCACTTTTTCTAACTGGAGGATTAATCCCCAATCTTCTTACATCACTTTTTGCAAGTTCAACTTGATTATATTTTCTAACTGGTCCAATAACTCTAACATTATCAATAACTCCATCTTTAGTTTTAACTCTAACAGTTTCAACACTTGCAAATTGACCAACTTGATTTAACATATTTCTTACATGTAATTCATGCCCAAATAAAATATCTAATGCCTCTTTAGTTAAATGAACATGCCTTGCACTTATATTAATTTTAACTTCCATAACTATTCCTCGCAATCTATAACTTCTATATTAACAATTTTTCCTTTTTCTCTATCTACTTTTATAATATCAATATCATTAAATGTATCATCTAATATTACCTTACCATGATATGATAAAATTAATCTATCATCATAATTAAAACCTTTATCTAAATAATCAAGCAAATATCCCATGATTGCACTTTTCTGTGTAAAAACCACAATATCTTTATTACCACATTTTTTTATAATTCTATCCATTGCTATATTCATTCTTTTACTAACTTCATTTAAAGACTCACCATGTTTAAATTTAAAATCAAAATCTCTTTCCTGCATAAATCTAAGCATCTTAATATTTCTATTTTCCATATCTCCCACTCTAGTATCATTTAAAAATGAATTAATGTTTATTGGTAAATCCCATCTTTTTGAATAATATTTAGCAGAAGATACACTTGATGCATAACTTGATGAATATATAACATCAGCCTTAATTTTTTTAGCAACCCTCACCGCAGCTTTTTCGCCTTCAACTGATAACACTCTCGTAATTCTTTTTTCTTCCAAAGACTCATCTGTTTCATAAAAAATATTATCAATAACTAAATTATTACTAACAAAATACACAGTCATAACATCACCAACATAATTTTATCAAAAAAATTTATTATTGACAATACTAAGAAAATAAACTATATTAGAATTAAGGCGGGTATGTATTATGAAAAACGAATTAATCAAAATTTTTAAACCAACACCAAAGACATTAACTTTGAATGACATCAAAGATGCATTAGGATACAAAAATATCACTAAAGCAGAAAGACAACATATTGACAAAAATTTGCAAAAATTAGAATTAGACGGAAAGGTTTACTATGACTTCATAAATAACTGTTATTATATTTTTCCATCTAATTTTTTTGTTTCCAAAATTTACAAAATTAATGATGGTGTTATAACTTTCGGAGTAAATGGCAAATACGAAAAAGCAAAATTAAACAACAATGAAGCTAAGAAAAAAGATTTCATAGTTGTCAAAAAAGAAAATGATAGTTATAAATTAGTAAAAATAATTGGCAAACCAGAAGAGTTAGAAAATATCGAAGACTTAGAAAAAATCTATAGTTTATTTAACCCTTACAGTGCATCATTTACATTCAAAGAATTATTAAAGATGACAAAATCTAATGAAGATGAACTAAATAACGTTTTAAAAGAACTAGAAAACGAAGGAATACTTTATTTAGATAATGAAGATGAACATTATAAAACAATGCCATCAAATTATTTTGTAACAACAGCAGAAGCAACAAGAAAAGGTTTTTACAATGTCACATTAAATGGTATTATTTATAATCTTCCATTAGAAAGCACAAATGGTATTCTTCCCTTTGATAAAGTACTATTAAAAAAAGAAGGCAAAAACATAACATTAGTAAAAATAATTAAAAGAACTTTACCAGATGTAGTTTGTGAAGTTGTCGATGAAAAAACAATCAAAGTCGTAGGTAATACTAATATAAATATCAGATGTACAGAAGAATTTTTTAAAAATCTACATTTACCAATTGGTACAAGATTCATGGGTAGTGTTAGCGAAAATGAAGTAAACAACATTTATAATATTCACTTTAATAAAGTAATCGGACATAAATATCAAGTTAATGCTGAACAAGAAGCTATTTTAATAAACAATGGATTTAAAGTTCACTACTCTAAAGAAGAAGATAATCAAGCTTATAAAACTAAAACAACAGTTACAGAAGAAGACAAAATTGGTCGTGTTGATTTAACAAATAGAAAAATATTTACAATAGATGGTGCGGGAACAAAAGACATGGATGATGCTGCATCAATTACAAAAAAAGATAATGGTAACTATCTTCTAGATATTCACATTTCCCATGTTTCATATTATATTCCAATAAACTCACCTCTTTTCTTAAGAGCGGTTCATAACACAACAAGTGTTTATCTAGCAAACAAGGTAGTTCACATGTTGCATCCACAAATATCAAATGGAATATGTTCCTTAAATCCAAACGAAGAAAGACTTACAAAAACATATCAAATGGAAATAGACCCACGTGGTAACATCGTAGATTTCAATTACTTTGATAGTGTTATTAAATCCAGAAAGAAAATGACATATGAAGAATGTAACGAAATATTTGAAAATAATAAAATACCTGATGGTTACGAAGATTATGTTAATGACTTACTTCTAATGCAAGAACTTGCTCAAATAATTGAAAATCGTCGTCGTGAAAATGGATGCCTAGATTTTGGTAATAAGGAAATTGAATTTATTCTTGATGATGAAGATAAAATAATCGGTGTTACAACACGTAGTCAGGGACCTGCAGAAAAATTAATTGAAAACTTCATGGTTTCAACAAATGAAGCACTCGCAGAATTCATGTATAACCTAGGTATAGAATTTGTATACAGAAATCATGAAATACCATACGATGACAAAGTAAAAGAAACAGTAAAACTAATAACTCAAATTGGTTATAAAGTTGATTCAATAAAAAATGGTGATGATCCTCATGTTATTCAAAGAATCATTGATTCATTAAGTACAAAAGAAGAATTCTTTATTCTCTCTTCCCTACTTTTAAGATCAATGCAAAAAGCATATTTCAGTACCGAAAACAAAGGTCACTATGGACTTGCACTAAATGCTTATTCTCAAACAACATCACCAATACGAAGATTAATGGATTTAATTATTGAATATATTCTAGATGATTTAGATAAAATTTTAGATGGCACAATTAACATGGAAGAATTAAAATCAACATTAAATAGCCTATGCCAAAGAGCATCAATGATGGAACGTTGTGCAGATAAAGCTGAATATGAAAGTAATAAATTAAACATGATAGATTATGTCTTAAAACATCAAGATTTAGAATACACTGCATATATTCAAGATATAACTCCAAGATACATGGTAATTAAAACAAAAGAATTAATCGAAGGTATAGTTTATTTTGAAGATATACTTGATGGTTTCTATGAATACAATCCAGAATGTAGATGGTTAGAAAATCCCCATACAAAACACAGAATAACAATTGGAAGCAAACTTAACCTTCAATTTAAAGAAGCCGACAGAGAATACAGAATATTAAAATTCTATGCAACAACTCTTACAAAAGAAAATATACTATCAAGACAAAAGTGATAAACTTGGGCGTTTATCACTTTTTCAATAAATCGGCTAAATACAACTCATCTTTATCATGCTGTTTTTTATAATTTTTATATTTTTTTATATTATCGATTAAATTATTAACATTACTTCCACCATAATAATCTTTCAAAAATGAAGATGATTGATCGTACTTAACACCATTACATTTAACAAATCTTTTTGCAAATACTTTCGGTGATTCAGTACTCTTAACTTTCTCATACTCTTTTTCTAACCCCTCATTAATTATTAAAAGCATCTCCAACTCAGGTTTTGTACAATATTTATAAATTTCATCATAAAAAACAATATTTCTTAAATCTCTAGGAATAACTAATTTATCATTTTGTTTATCCCCAACTCTATAAACTTTTACTGGACTACCATAATGCTTCAACTCACTTTTTATTGTTGGATTATTAAGCTGCCTAACCGGATACACCCGTCTTCCAATTAAATCATCTCTATCAAAAACTAATGCATTAACATCTAACAAAAGATTTAAAAGCACTTCTTCATTCTGTCCTTCACACAATAATAAAATCCGCATTACATTAATTCCTTTTTAAAATTCATCAAAGCATCATAACTTACATTAGTGTTAAATTCATTATTATAAAACTTATTACTTTTTGATAGTTCTGTTCTAAACTTATAATTAGTATGCATATTTTCTAATCTTATAGAATCATCAAACTTACTAATATAAATATTATCACTTCTACCAAATAAATCAAGTAATTCGCAATAATGAGTAGTAAAAATTAATGTTGCATTCTTCTTATTAACAGATTTATCTTTATATAAATTAACTAAATTCTCAACCAAAGTCTTATGAAAATGATTTTCAATTTCATCAATAATTAAATCAGTTCCAGTTCTAAGAGAATAAACCACAAAGATAAATAAACCTAAACCTTTCGTAGTACCACTAGAAAGTATTTCATATAACTCAGAATTAGAAACATCCCTACTATGTCCATTCGTATAAACTATTTTAAATTTATTTTCATTAATCATTTTTATATTATCTAAATGTTCATCAAACATCTTTAAAAGTGATGTAATAATAGCTATATTATTATCTAATAAATTATATATATTAAATGCTTTTGCATAATCTCTATACATATAATCATCACTCGGACAAAATATACCACGAAGAAATATATCTTTAAATAACAAATATAATATTGATGTATCTTCAGGCAACTTCATATCTTGAGAAACTTCATCAAACTTTTCATAATCAAATAAATTTAATGCATGAGCTTTCTTATATTCCCTTTTATATAATTTTTCATTTTTAAAAAATACAGATGTATTATCTAAAGAATTATTATTTCTGCATAATTCTGTTAAATATCTATATACGGAACCATCATGATAAAAAGTAATATCCAAACTTACATCTTTATTAATAAATTTAAATATATTTTTTGAATTATTAATTCTAAAGTACGAAAAAATATCATACACTAAAGAAAGCAATTCAACCGCAGTTGTTTTACCAGATGCATTCTTACCAATTATACCTAATGTACTAAATGTATATAAATTTTCATCTATTTCTTGTAATTCAAATTCCTTATCAGCAATAGTTTTATTACCAGTTGGTACAAAAGATATTGTAAAATCTTTATCACACAACTTAAAATTATTAGCAACAACCTTTAATAACTTCATAATAACACCTCAACCTTTATATATATTATATGCAAAAATCTACAAAAAAACATTTTTTTTGTTTTTTTATCAATTTCTGTAACTATAATACACTATATTTTTATAAAAATCAAGCATTTTCTATAATATATGAAAAATAATTGAGATTAATTTATCCCAATCATTTTATCTTCTTCCTTATTTCCCAGCTTATCTAAATCAACACTATTAATACTATCAAATCTCTTTGTTATTTTCTCACTAGTTGTATGAAGTTCATCAATGCTTTGATTTACACTCTTAACAGTTCTAGCTAATTTATCCCAACGATCCTTATATCTAGAAAATTCAACACTTAATTTATTCAACTCATCATGAATTACTTTTGCATATTTATCTCTTTCCATATTCTTAAGTATCATACTTATTATTGAAACAGTACTTATTAAAGTTGTTGGTCCTGCAATCCATACTCTTTTATTATATGCAAAATTAAGTAGTTCTGGATGATATGCATTTATTTCAGCAAATAAAGCTTCCGCAGGTAAAAACATAATTGCTTCATCCGTAGTTTCTCCCGGTATAATATATTTTTCACTTATATCATTAATATGTTTTTTAACATCTTGAACAAATAACTTTTCATGATATTCTCTTTCTTCTTTTGTTTTAGTTTTATCAGTCATTCTTTGATAATTTTCAAGCGGAAACTTTGAATCTATTGCAATAGTACCAAGGGGTGCTGGTGCATAAAGAATAGCATCTGCAATAACTCCCGTAGATAACTTAACTTGTGTTTTATAAATTCCATTTTTATTACTTCCAAAAGCATTATTCAAAATGTATTCCAAATTAACTTCACCAAAAGTACCTCTTGTTTTCTTATCAGTTAAAACACTTTGTAAAGAAACAATTTCTCCATTTAAACTATCAATCTTCTTCTGAGCTTCATCAATCTTATTAAGTCTTTCTAAGACATTCATAAAAGTTTTATTACTCTTTTCAAAATTTTGATCAAGTCGTTCATTAACTCTATCATTAATTAGGGTTAACTTCTTTTCAATTCTTTCATTTAAAAATTCAAAATCTTGTGTCAACACTTTAGAAAACCCATATTTAAATTCACCAATTTCTTTATTAATATTTGCTTCAAAATGTCCAAGTCTCTCAGTCATTTCATTATTATTATTTTTTCTAAATACTACCACTAATAAAAGCACTATAACTACACCAAGTAGTCCAACAATCACATATTCCATAATTTCTCCTTATTTTTTTATTCTCTTTAAATCTATTATTTCATCGATATATACTTGTTCTAAATCTAAATTACACAACTCATGATAAAGCATCATAAAATTAGTATTAAATGGCTGATACAATGACCCGCTATTTCTAATTCTTACAGAGCTTCCATTATCAAAAGTAATATTTATTTTATCTTCCAATTTACTAATACTAAATGATGGAGCATCCAAACAAGAATAATCATCACTCATCCAAGTTATTACATTATCATGTACCAATAAATCATAATTAGATAACTTTTTTAATATTTCTTTATCACTATAATCAAATGGTAACTTACAATTTATTAAATCATTATATAATTTATTGAATATATCATAAACCCTAATATTACTTTCATCAATAATAAATTTATTATCACCCAAAATACTAAAATATAAATCTAAATTACCAGCAAACCAAATATTAAGTAAAACATTACTATTATAACTTAAAGTTATACATGGATAATCTAAATTATTTTTAATAACACCCAATCTCTCCATAACATAACCTTCTATTTACAAAAATCAGCCTCTTAACTATTTTCTTTTTTTCTTTCATTAATTAAATTTCCAAAAAAAGTTTCATACCATTTTATAAATGTATATATTGTCCAAATTTTTCTATAATTATCTTTTTTACCACTTATATGTTCATCAAACATTTTATTAACAATTTTAACATTAAAATATTTATTAGCAACATCACTATTCAAAGCTCTTTTAACTTCTTCCATAAATGTTCCTTCCTTCATCCATTCTCTAACTGGAACAGGAAAACCTAATTTTTTCTTTTTATAAGCTTCAGTTGGAATAACTTCTTTTGCTGCATCTCTTAAAGCCACTTTTGTATTTTCTTTAGTAACTTTATAATCAAATGGAAGACTTGATGCAACTTTAAATACTTCTTTATCAATAAATGGAACTCTTCCTTCTAAAGATGATGCCATTGTCATTCTATCAGCTTTAAGAAGTATATCCTTCATTAACCAAAAATTAATATCTATCGCTTGCATCTTATCTATATTACTATAACCTTTAAATTCATTATATACATCACGAGTTACATCAATTGCTTGTAAACTATATTTATTTTTTAATACTTTATTAGCCATTTTCTTTGAGAAATTTCTATTAACACCAATATAACTATTTTCTAATCTTTCACCACGTCTAACTAAAAAATTAAAACCTCTTCCTTCTGGAAATAATCCTGCTATCTTACCTATAACATGTCTTATACCATAAGGAATCTTATTATATCCTTGATAATCAACTTCTTCTCTATAATAGTTATATCCTCCAAAGAATTCATCAGCACCTTCACCAGATAAAACAACTTTTAAGTCTTCACTTGCTAGTTTTGCCACAAAATACAATGATATTGCTGCAGGATCACTAGTTGGTTCATCTAAATGATACATAATCTTACCAATATTATCTAAGTATTCTTCTTTAGTAATAAGCTTAACTTTATTTTCTATTCCAAGTTTACTAGCTAAATCTTTTGTATACATAGTTTCATCATATTTTTTATTTTCATATCCAACTGTATAAGTTTTCTTTGGTTTAGCAATAGACACAATATATGATGAATCAATACCACTTGATAAAAAAGAACCAACTTCAACATCTGCAAGCAAATGTCTTTTAACACTATCTTCCATTACATTACCAATATCTTTAACAGCATCTTCATAACTTATTTTCTTTTCTTTAAAATCTAATTTAAAGTACTTATTTATTTTTATTTCTCCATCTTTAAATAACAAACTAGAACCAGCATCTAATCTATAAACACCTTTAAAGAAAGTTTCATTCGTAGGTACAAAACTAAATTCAAGATAAGTCTCCAAAATACTTTCATTAAATACTTTATCAAATTCCGGTACATCTAAAAATGCCTTAATTTCTGATGCAAACATAAAAGCACCATTCATATAAGCATAATAAAGAGGTTTAATACCAAAATTATCACGTGCTAAAAATACTTCATTTTTATTTTTATCATAAATAGCAAATGCAAACATACCCCTTAGATGCTTCGGTAAATCTGTATGCCACTGTTCATACCCATGAACTAATACTTCGGTATCACTCTTAGTTTTAAAAGTATGTCCAAGCTTAATAAGTTCATCTTTTAACTCAGGATAATTATAAATCTCTCCATTATAAACAGTAACTATACTTTCATCTTCATTAAACATTGGTTGATCTCCCGTAGATAAATCAATAATTGATAATCTACGATGACCAAAAGCAACATCACCATCAATAAAATATCCTTCACCATCTGGTCCACGATGAGATATTCTATCATTCATCTTTTTAACTATTTCTTCTTTTTCACCTTTTTTAATAATACCAACAATTCCACACACTTTAATCACCTATAACTTTCTTATAATAATTGTTTTCCATAATATTCTTACTCATCAATACTTTATTATTTACTATTTTATTCATTGTATTTATGTACTCATCTGTTACTTTCACTCCATCAACAGGCACAAACTTTTTAGTATTAGCAAAATAAGTTCCTTTATCACTTACCCAACTTCTATTACCAAATATTGCAAGACCATCTGTTGTACTCAATATATCTTTACCAATGATTAATCTTGAATCATAACTTACTCCAAATAAATTATATAATGTTGGAAGAACATCAATCTGACTACCAACTTTATCAACTTCAACTGTGTCCATCTTATTATTCCATAAAATGAAATTACTTCTATTTACTTCAACAACACTATCTTTTTTATAACTACTTATTTCATTTACTTCATCTATACTCATATAATATGGATAATGATCTCCCACTAAAGCAATAACAGTATCATCAAGTACACCTACACTATCAAGACTAGTAATTAATTTTTCTAAAGCTCTATCAAGTTCAATCTGAGCTGCTAAATAAGCTAATGGTTTTTCACTAACTTTAAGTCCACTTACTAAATCCTTATTTTTATTTGCAATTGCACTTTTGCTCCATCCATAATCTCCATGACCACTAACAGTTACATAATAAGTAAAAAATGGTTTATCACTATTTACATAATCACTAACTGTTGCATTAATCATTTCTAAATCACTTTCGGGCCATATCTTACAATTAATACTTTTCTCAAGTCCATTATTACACCCTTTAAAATTATCAAAACCTAAACTCTTCAAATAAATATATCTATTTTGAAAATAAATGCTATGATCATGATAAGCATATGTATTATATCCCATATCTTTAAACACTTTACCAATACCAAATGGATAATCATTATTTCCATTTTTCCAAGGACTCAAGAAACCAGATGCTGCAACTAACCCAGTAAGTTCTTGAAACTCTCCTCCAATCGTACTACTAATCGTCGGTGTATAAAAATTATTAAACTTAAAACCACTATTAACAAGTTTATATAACGTCGGAGTTAAATCTTTATTAACAGCTATTTCATTAAAACTCTCAGCCATAAACAAAATCAAATTTTTACCCTTAAAATACCCAGTATATTTATTCTTTAAACTGCCACTTTCATTTTGAAAGTACTCATGCATTTCTTTAATAGTATTATTATTTTCATTTTTTATTAATTTATTAAAATCTATATTTAAATTATTATACCCATATATAATTTCATCCCGTGGAATACTTCCACTAGACATATCATTATTACCATCATCTTTATTTATAATACTAACACTTTCTTTAAAACCAAATACACTTCTATAACTATCAATTAAAAATGTATGTAACACTCCAAACTTTTCCACATTCAAAGACACATTATTAACCTTATAATAAAGTTCATATGCATCATTCTTACTTATATTTAAACTAAAGATAAATATAAAATAAACAAGTACAGATAATATAACTTTAGTAATATTTACTTTTATACTTTCTTTTTCAATAACAATAATATGATTAAATATAAGAAGCACAAAAAATGGCAACATAAAAAGTAATACCCCTATTGCATTTGATAAAACTACCATCAATCCATCACCAGCAAAAGATGCCACTTGATCAGTTGCTCCAATAAGTCCCCAATCAAAATAAAAACTAAACAGCTTAAAAACACATAACTGCATACTATAAAGTAAGGCAAGTAAAAAAATATTTATTAAAAATAAAACTTTATTTACACTTCTATTAAATATTTTACCCAACCCATGAAAAAGAATCGTAATAAATAAACTAAATATTAAAACATACCATATACTATTATTAAATATACTTACGTGAGTTAACATTCTACTTACTACTTCCATATAGATTAAAATAAAAAAAGTAATAAAACCAAAATGAAATTTTCTTAACCTAAATTTTTTCATAATTACCTCACCTCCATTATACCACTAAAACCCCATATTTACCTAATCTAATTTACACTATTTTACAACTATTAACACTTCTAATTAACTACACATTCAACATAACATATGTTTGTTATAAAGTCAATATAGTTTCAAAAAAATCAGAACATCACTTGTAAATCAAGTAGTCCTGACATTAATAATTATAGCTCATTAAATTCATCTATTGCATTAAGTATTTTATAAATACTCGTATGAGGATTTATAACAAGTATATCTTCTCTATTTTTAATACCTTGTATCTCAAATGATTGAGCAACATTTCTTGCATTACAAGTTGAATCCTTAATTATTTTATACATATCCATGCTTTCAGTATATGTACCATTTATTTTTTCCAATTCTTTTTTTACATCTTTGCTTGCTTTAAACTTCAAATTATTATTTCTATAATGCATTATATACCATATTTCAAAAGTCGGAGCAGACGTAATTATTTCTATATTATTATCAATACATTTTTGTTTTATCTCTCTAATTTCATTAATTCGTTTCTCACTTAAATCGGTATCCAATACCAAAAACACCCTGCAATTATCTTCAGATGCAATATCTTCATTATGCATATATTTAAGTAAATCATCAAGCATCCCTTTAGGATCAGTACTATTACCAGTAGAAAATTGAATTCTTAAATTTCTATTAGTATAGTTTCTAAAGTAATAATATTCCGAAGACTTTTTGCCCCCCTCTGAACAAATAACAATCAAAGGCTTTTTCTTATGGTGTTTTAATTGTCCTCTAGCCATAAATCAACATCTTTAATAAATGGAATGGCTCCATACCTTCCATTTATATAACCTTTTTGAATATTTTCATCTTTTCTAACTGAGAACGAATCAAGTGGATATAAATCTGTTACTCCATTTTCTGGATTTTTTTCAGTAAACCATATTTGGTCTCTTCTTAATAATTCTAAATTTAACAAATTCATAGCATGTGTAGTAAATATTAATTGACTATTAGCTTTATTTATTTCTTTATTATTAAATAATTTAACAATAAACTCGACTAATGCTGGATGTAAACTTCTTTCTAATTCATCAACAATAATAACTTTTGTATTTTCAAAAGCTCTTTTCAAAAAAGGTGCGAAAGCAAACAACACTTTAGTTCCTGATGATTCATCAACAAAATTCAATTTATAATTATTTTTATCATTTCCCACCATAACTTCATGTTCTAATTCAATATTAATATTTTTAACTTTATATTTATCATTACTTTTTTCAAGAGGTGCCAACAACAAATTATCAATTTCCTTTTCTTCATAATGAACAGTCACATCTTTAATAAGTATATCAGCCTTATTTAATAATTTTAATGCAAATTCTTTTAAATTTTCAGAGTCATTACTATATGCAATTAAATCTTTATCAGTTATATTATTAAAAGAATCATATGTATCAATACCATTAACAAACCATAGATAAGCATCTTTTGTTTTATCATAATTCCAAGTTGTTGCAGTTGCCAAAAATAATTTATTTTCAGTATTATTCATAGATAATGCTTCCAACTTTTTTTTGTCTACATAAAACTCATAATTATTTGTATTTGTTCTTCTAAAAATATTAGTTGGTTTTTGAGTATAATAAGCATCTAATACTTCATCATATACTTTATTTTCATCTGCACTAAAATAATATTTGTATTTAATGCCATTTGTTTTAAATACAAATTCAAATTCACTTGGTTTATTTTTACTTTCCTCATCAAATAAGAATGGACGTAAAAAAACCCATTTTTGTCCAACCGATATTAAACTAGATGTTCTAACCATCAAAATTGCACAAGTAAAAGCTTTTAATAAATTTGATTTACCGGATGCATTTGCACCATATATCGCTGCACTCTTAAGCACATTAATATCACCATCAAATACAACATTTTCTTCATTTTCTAAACCATTACCTTTTTCCATAGATAATGTAACTTTATTCTTAAAAGACATAAAGTTTTTAACACTAAATTCTATAAGCATACTATCCCCTCCTGTTAATATTATATAACAAAATAGCAAAAAAGTATACTTATTTTCACGAATTTTGCATTTTTTTCACAAATTTCAAGAAATTATCTCCATATTTAAACTTATTTTCAAAAAAAGAAAGTCAACTAACAACTTTCTTCAAACTATTATTATCAATTATAAATACATCATTAGTTATGCTCTTAATCATCGGATAACTATTATTGTTTAAAACATCACTTAAATAACCAACTCCACTAATAATGGGAACTTCAAAACTAATTAAATTAATACTTCCATCATCTTTAATCTTACTATAATATAACTTGTAATATTGACCTTCACTACTTATAATAAGTAAATTATTATTTTGAACAACTACTCTTACTACATTAGATATCCCTAAATCTTTATCACCAGCCATAGCTTTATTACCATCTTTATAATACCTAACATCATTATAAGTAAAATCATCATAACTATAATAATGTGTTTCAATTAAATTAAAACTAACTGGATCATAATCCGGACATACATAATACTTATTTACATCAACTCCAGATAAAGAAAACAATACATTATTAATAGCAATTAAACAAATGCTCACATATATACCTGCATCAAATACTTTAACATTTGCATCTTTATTATTATTTTTCTTATAAACTCTAGAACTAAAAAGCAAATATATTATACTAATAAGTATAGATATAATTATTGAATTAATTGTAATACTCATTGGTACATCACTTGAATAACTACATCCCGTTACTAAATTAACTTCTCCAAGTAATACACAAAAATCATAAAAACTATGTAAGAAAATTAAAGCCCAGATATTTCTACCTATATAATAAATTGTGCCAAACAATACCCCAATTGCTGTTGCTTGAAAAAATTGAATCATCGTACTTAATAAATCTTGCCCAGCAAATAAATTACCTAAATGAACAAAACCAAATATAATACCACTTAAAACTATAGAAAATATAATTCTCTTATTACTACTTCCAAATTCATCAAGTAATATTCCTTCAATTATACCTCTAAAAAATACTTCTTCAAATATACCAATACATATTGCATATAATACTAAACTAATTAAGTCACCACTATTTGTGCTAAACAAATTATTTAAATTAGTAAGTAATGATAATATACTTAATACCACAATTGGTACACATAAAAATACACATTTACTAAAACTCAAATTTTTATTTTTAAATATCTTTACTCTTTTTAGAATAACACATAATATTAGTGCAAACAAAACCATTGCTATTTCACTTGCTAAATATAATGTATATTTCCCATTAAATGATTGATATATTGGTGCTGCAATAATACTTCCAAATAAATTAGAAACTACTTCAAAACCCAAAAATACAACTACTACTTTAATTAATGTCTTAACTAAATCTTTATTCATAATTAACCTATATTAGTTACATTTGTATAAATCTGAGAAACATCTTCAATATCATCAAGTAAATTATATAATCTATCAAATATTTCTTTATCTTCTCCAGTTAAAGTAATTTTTTCTTTAGCATACATACCAACTTCATCAATTTCATAATCTACTTCTCCTAGTAAATTTTCTAAAACATCTTTAGTTTTATTAACATCACTAGGATTCAAACTAAGGGTAATATAACCATCTTCATTTTCTATATCAACAATTTCAATACCTTCATTTAATAATGCATCAAATATCTTTTCTTCATCATCATACTTAAATGATAAAATACCTAAATGATCATAATTATACGAAACAGAATTAGTAACACCTAAACTTTTATTAACTTTATTAAATGCAGCTCTAACCATCCCTACTGTTCTATTAACATTATCAGTTAAACATTTAATAATTAAAGTTGATGCTCCAGGTCCAAATCCTTCATAAATAACTTCATGATATTCATCTTGTCCAAGTCCTTTTGCTTTATCTAGTGCTCTTGTAATAATATCACTTGGCACTTGATTTTTCTTAGCTTTCTCAATCAATCTTTTAAGTGTTACATTAGCATCTGGATTTGGACTACCTTTCTTAGCTGCTAGATATATTTCTTTAGCATATGTTGTATAAATCTTTCCCTTTGCTGCTCCAGTTTTTTGAATACTTGCCTTTCTTACTTCATAAGCTCTTCCCATTTTAATTACCTCCTAAACTTTTTACAAACTTATAAACATCACTCTCACTACTAGTAAACCTTATTCTTTTTATTACATCTTTTATTTTATATACATTGTAATATGTAAACTTTTCTTTTTTCATTACATATTCCACTACTTTAATAATTAATCTTTTTTCATCCCTAGTGCCAAATAACTTACTCATAGATTTCACTATATCTTTATCTACAAACTTAAGTAAATATTTATAATACCATTTACCTCTTTTTTTAAAAATATACTTTCTTCCATCAAAATCTTTTAACACTCTCAAAGTATCATAATACCCCATTTTAATCATTTCATCAATATCTTTTTTCTTAAAATCAAGTATATTATATAGTCTTCTACTAGGTTTAATAACAACTATCTTTTTCTTATCTTTATATGGTCTTCTTAAACCTATTGCTTCTAAATCTATTACATATACTTTATCATACCCTAAATTTATTAACATATTCGCAGGTATATAATCATGAAATCCACCATCTAAGTAATAATTATTATCAATCATTTTTTCTAACTTAAAGACTGGTAAATAACATGATGCTAAAATATATTCATTTAAATATCTTTTATCTATATCTTTTTTTAACATATATCTAGGTTTAAAATCATTAAACCTAACAGTTACTAAACCAAAATCTTTCTTACTTTCATAAAGGTACTTTTCCAAATGAAATTCCCTTAATTTATTTTTTATCCCATACGTACTAATACCTTTATTACTTATAATATTCCCTATATTTTTAAGTGTCTCTATTACATCTATTTTATCAGTATTTACACTACTTACTAACTTTTTTGAAAATCCAAGTATCTCTCCAGCATCAATATTACACCAAAAATCATATAACTCAAAAAACCTTCCACTTGCACACATACATGCATTAAAAGCTCCAATACTTGTTCCAACAAATCCATCTACTTTTATTTTGGCATCAACAAATGCTTTATACGCACCAACTTGATAAGCACCTCTTAAACCCCCACCAGAAAATGCAACCCCAACTTTCATTACTTCACCAACACTTTAGCAAGTAATCTATTAATTTTTCTTTTATTACCTCTTTTTTGTTTTATTCTCTTATAATATTGTGCTAAAGAATCATTTCTAAAATGTATTATATTCTCAAGTTCATCTCTATCACTACACACTGGACTAACATAGTCTTTTTCTAAAAACAATCTTGCACTAACATATTTAAAACTTAAACCATTATATTCCAGAAGTCTATCTAAAACATTACCATATACCACTGGAATTTCTCCAGCTACATTAAATGTCTTTCTATTTAATTCATCACTATATTTAATACCTTTTACAAATGCATAAGCACAATCTTCTTTGGTAACTACATCCATTAAATCATTTCTTTTTCCATGATACATAAATGTTTCATATAAACTATCACTTAACACCAAAGGTATTCTATATATTGTATAATTTTTTAACTTACTTTTAATTAAATTCTCAGCATCTAACTTAGCTTGTTCAAAATAATCATCTTGATCAAGAGTAATCTTACTCTTTACACTAGGATTCTTTATATTTTTATAAAGTGATGTAGTTGATGCATAAAACAAATGACACTTCGGATTATAATAATTTATTGCTCTAACAACATTTTCACAC
>SAMEA104315427__coassemble_463_pt1 | contig 42570 bp, 43 predicted proteins | sample SAMEA104315427__metabat2_high_PE_043 | metagenome-assembled genome bin SAMEA104315427 (sample SAMEA104315427) | gut metagenome | biome: Monkey gut; feature: monkey-associated habitat; material: faeces | place: China | collected 2013
GCCATATGTTTAATAAAAAAGAAAATTAAGTTACTATTCGCTAAATTACAATTTTTAGAGCAGATTAAATCGAAAAACGAGCAAAAGAAATTTCATAACTAATGGCTCGTTTTTTAGACTATAATTACATTATAGTAACACACTACTAAATCGGCAAAAAGCCAACTTAGATTTGTGTGCCAAAGGAGAGGCCTTTGGAAACCCATTTAAGCAATAACTTATGCAAACTCAAGTAAGCAAAGTTATTGCCTTTTTATTTCACTATCGTTTCATAAAAAGAAAAGATACGCATTAGAGTAATCGAATAATCTTTAGTATTTTGTGCGTATCTTTTTATATAAAAATAACCTAATTCTAATCTTACGAAAAGTAAAAGGTTATTTTTTCTTTTGTTTCACAAAAGTAAGGATGTCATAAATTTATTATCGCCACTTTCATTTTCGTACCGAAAACAAAACGTGCCACATAAATTTATTTCTTTTTGCTATTATATTTCTTTTCAAGTAATTTTGCAGTATCTCTTTTTGCAACATAAATTGCTAAATAAGTCATTAATTCATATATAACCATTACCATGAAGAATCCAACTATAACATAAGGATTGTTGATTATTTTTTCTTTGAAACAATCAATACCTAAAATACCTAAATATATAAATGCTAGGAACATTAACGCATAGGCTGTTGTATCATCAAATGATCTTTGAATGACCTTTGATTCTTCAAAATCAGCATTAAGTCCTCTAACACTCCATTTTTGAATAATCGTTATTGTTAAAACCATTAAAAATGGGACAATAAACCAATATAGAGCATATCCAAAATTATTTTTAAGAACTAAAACTAATATTAAACTGACAATTAATAAAATATTTGATAATACAATTAGTACATTTCTAATTTGATTTTTTCTTTTTTGCATTTTTATTTCTCTCCCTTACTTTTAATGTTTGAATTAAATTAATAATTTCATTTGAAGTATTGATTTGATATTCAGTATCTTCAATAGTATGTAGTAGTAAATCCTTTTCTTGTTCCATTATGTCTTTCTTTCCTAAATTCTTTCTACACGATTCTACTAATTGCTTTTGATTTGTAATACTACCTAAAACATTAACTTCTGCATCTTCTAACTCTTCTAAATTCATTTTATCATAATAATCTTTGATAAAAGGATTTAAAGGACTAACTTCTAACCCCAAACCTATCTTATACATTAAATCTTGATAATTTAAGTTTATATGACTACTTATTTTTCTAAGCATTTTAGGATTAGGTATTTCAATTTCTCCAGATTCGATTTTAGATAATTGAGCATTACTTATATTTGCAATTTTAGCAAGTTGCCTTTGAGATAGTTTTGATTTTTCTCTTGCTTCTGCGATTATTTCGCCGATTCTTTTTTCTTGCATGAATAACACCTCACGAACTAATCATAGCATATATGTTAATTAAAATCAACAAAATACACTAAATTGTTTCAAAAAGTGTTGACAACATAGTATATATGATGTATATTGAATGTGTTAATTAAAGTTAACATTAGAATTAAATTGTTAATAAATTAAAAAGAAGGGAGGAATTAAATGATTAACAATTACTTAAAAATTCCACCTAAGGTTTGGAAAGACAAACGAATCAAGCCAGAGATAAAATTGGTTTATTCCTATCTTTTTTCTAAAGGATTTGATAAATACATTGTCGATTTAAATGTTGGGGAATTACAACAAGTGGTTAGTATCAATAATGTAGGACTAAAAAAAGCCTTACAAAGATTGGCTACTTGTGAATATCTACTCTACAATGAGTATGATAAAGGGATGTATTCCATTAAATTGCTAGGATAGTCAAAGACACTAGCAATTAAGGTACAGTAAATGTTCGTAGATTTATGTTAGTACCTTTTCTATAAGATATATAGAATAAATTAAAACATTATCTTTTAGGGGAAAGATATAAATAAATCCCCTAGGGATAATTGTGCCTAAATCTCGGGAAAGTTCAAATAATGATAGGAAAGATAATATTTTAAAAATAAAAGGTCAATTTATCGCAATACCAGGAATATTATTTATTGATAAGGACTTATCAAAAACTGATATTTTAGTGTTAGGTCTTATCATATCACTTGCCTTTAAAGATGAATATTGTTATGCAAGTAATAAATATTTAACTGATTATCTTAATGTATCTGAAAGAACGATTACTTATTCATTGTCAAAATTAAAAGGTTTAAAATATATCTTCGTAAAACATGAAGATAATAAAAGAAAGATATATCTAAATGTAGAAAAGATACCACTAATTGCTACTGATAACGCAGATACTTGCGATTTAGAGGTAGCAAAGAATTGCGACCATAATATAAATAATAAATATAAAAGAGAATATAAACGAAAAAAAGAAATTGTACCTTATTGGATGGAACATCCAGAAGTTTGTAAAAGCGAACAAGCAAGTGCTGAAGAAATTGCTGAATTAGAAGAAATGTTAAAAAAATTTGAATGAAAGGAATGATGTTTATGATTGGAGGAATTTTATAGAATATGAAAAAAGGGGGAAGTAAATTGGAGGTAGTATATAATGTAAAATATAGATTTAAAACAAACAATGAAAAAAGTAATGAAGAATTGAAAGATATTTTTAATAAAAAATTATTAAATATTATTATTGCATTAGAAAATCAAGAATTAGTCTTAAAGAATTCTTAAAAATGCTATATAATATACTTGTATTTATTAGTTGTAGTTATTTCTCTAATAAGAAGTTGGAGGAATTACTATGATAGAAAAGGTAGGTGTATATTGTAGATTATCTGATGAAGATAGATTCAAGATAAATAAAAATGATGATAGTGATAGTATAGTAAATCAAAGAAGTATGTGTATAAAGTATGCTACTCAAAATGGTTGGAATGTAGTTGATATTTATTCGGATGATGACTTTTCTGGAGCAGGAACTTATCGACCAGACTTTGAAAGATTAATTAAAGACTGTGAAAGTGGAAAAATCAATCTAGTGTTATGTAAAAGTCAATCAAGATTTTCAAGAGATATGGAAGTTATTGAAAGATATTTACATAATAAATTCATTGAATGGGGAGTTAGATTTGTAAGTATTGTTGATAATGCTGATACAAGCATTGAATCGAATAAAAAATCAAGACAAATCAATGGACTTATGAATGAATGGTATTTAGATGATTTATCTACTAATATTAAAAAGTCTTTAAAGAATAAAAGAGAAGATGGACTATTTATGGGAAGTTTTGCTCCTTATGGTTATGAGAGGAGTGAATTCGATAAGCATAAATTAGTAGTGGATCCTGTTGCAGCCGAAATAGTTAAAAAGATATTTGAAATGTATGCAAATGGTTATGGTTATTACAAAATATGTGAATATCTAAATAATAACAATGTTCCACCTAGGTCAGTTTATAAGAAACAAAAAGGTAGCAAATTTGTATGTTCTAAGTGTGATTTAAAAAGTGTTCAATGGGGTGTTGATACAATCGCCCAAATCTTACGAAATGAAGTGTATATTGGTAATCTAGTACAGGGTAAAATAACTTCAATGGGTTATAAAGTACACAAGTTTAGAAAAGTAGATGAAAAAGATTGGTGTAGGATAGAAAATGCTCACGAGCCTATAATTGATATGGAAACTTGGAATAAAGTACAAGCAAGACTAGGTACTCATGAATCTCCTACTAAAACAGGAGAGATACATTATTTATCAAGAAAAGTTTATTGCAAAGAGTGTGAAAAAGTTTTTATGAGAAATGTGTACCATGTTAAAAGTGAGGAAACTGGTAAAAGAGCATACTTACAATGCAAAGGTGCTAAGAAACAACACATTTGCGACAACAATAAAGCAATAAGAATGGACGAAGTGGAAAAAATCCTTTTAAATGCTATAAATGATTTACTGAATAATTACTATGATAAGAACAATTTAAAAGAACTATATGAAAAGAGAAATCTACAAAATGCTGATAATAATGAAACAATTAAAATACTAGAAAAAGAAAAAAACACCTTATCAAAGAAAATAGAAGAAAATAAAAACTACTATCGAAATCTTTATGAAGATAAGGTAAAAGGAACTATTACAGAAGATATGTTTGTAATGATGACAAACGACTATCTAAAAGAAATTGAGAATATGACTAAAAGAGTAGAAACTATTGATTTAGAAATTAATAATTTAAAGATTGTTAAAGAAGAACAAAAACAAGCAGATGAAATACTAAAGAAATACAAACATATTGATACTTTAAATAAAGTAATAGTTGATGAGTTCATTGATAAAGTATATGTTGGTGTTTATGATAAAGAAACTAAAACAAGAGATATTGAAATAGAATGGAATTTTGCATTCTAATATATAAATAATATAATTTGGACTTTTCCGATTCCTGCACATGGTGGTCTTGATCCGGGTGCTATATATAAAGATATATATGAAAAAGATATTACATTAAATATATCAAAATATTTATATGAGTATTTGTCTAGTTGCGGTGCAACAGTCATTATGACTAGGGATAGTGATAGTGATTTAAGTAATGGAGTAAATAATCATAGAAAGAAAAAAGATTTTGATGAAAGAATAAAGATTATTAATAAAAAATATGTTGATATGTATGTATCAATACATTTAAATTATTTGACTGATTATAGATATAATGGACCTCAGGTATTTTTTAATAAAGATAATAAAAACATGGCTGTTAAAATACAAGAATATATTAATAAAAAATTAGGTACAGATAGAAGTGTAAAAAAAATACCTGGGGATACTTACATGTATAGTAAATTAAATAGTAAAGGTGTTTTAGTTGAATGTGGTTTTTTATCTAATAAAGAAGAAAGAGATAAATTAATAACAGAAGAATATCAAAAAGAATTTGCAAAAATACTTGGAGATGCTATAATAAATTATTATAATTAAGTTAAAATAACATTGTTTCACTTTTTTTTCACAGTTTTTTTACATTAAAGACATTAAATAGAGGTATATTTATTATGTTGATTGTGATATAATGTTTATAGTAAAGGCGGTATAGTGTGAAATCGAAGACATTTAAAACATTAGATGAACAAATTGACATACTGGTTAACAAAGGTTTAGTGGTAGATGATGTTGAAGCCACTAAAAGTATTTTGTTACGTGAAAATTATTTCTTTTTAAGTGGGTACCGTCATCTATTTATGGATCCAATAGATAATAAAAGGTATTTGGAAGGAACAACATTTAAAGAGTTATATTCTATGTTCTTGTTTGATAGACAAATAAGAAATATAATATTTAAAAATATCTTGATTGTTGAAAATAATTTAAAGAGTATACTTGCTTATGTAATGAGTAAGAACCATGGTTTTAAAGAAAATAATTATTTAAATCCGAATAATTTTGTTAGAGATTCTAGAAAGAATAGACAAATTAATGACTTAATTAGAAAGATGAAAAGACAGATTAGCGTAAATGGAAAACAACATACAGCAACAGCACATTACATTATAAATTATGGGTACATTCCATTGTGGGTAGTAGTTAAAGTATTATCATTTGGTATTGTTGGAGAACTTTATACTATACTTCAGTATCAAGATCAAAAAGAAATAGCTGATGTATTTGGTGTAAGTATCAAAAATATGGTTGATTATTTACCTATTTTAGCTAATTATAGAAATTTATGTGCCCATGAAGATATTTGTTATATTAATAGAACTCAGAAAGCTATTGATGATACAAAATATCATAAGTTATTGTATATTCCTATAAATAATGAGGAATATATATATGGTAAGAATGATTTATTTGCATTAGTGATTATTCTTAAAACGTTGTTAGATCCAGATAATTTTAATTTATTTATAAATGAAATAAGTTATGAATTAGATAGGTTGTCTGGTAAGCTCAATGTAATAAAGATAGAAAAAGTATTACATGAAATGGGATTTCCAAATAATTATAAAGAAATAGTGAGGTTAGAAAAATGAATGAAGAAAAGATTGAAGTAAAGAATAAGGAAAGAAGAAAAATTGTTTATTATTTGATTGCCTTTTTTGTAGGTTGTTTAGCTATGTATGCAGTTGTGTATTATTTTCCAACTACTATAACTCAAAATATTACTAAGTTAGAAAAGGATGTAACTGTTACAGATAAAGGAATAGCAGATGCTGTTGAAAAGGTTTATGATGCAGTAGTAGTTGTTTCAACATATCAAGATGATACATATACAGCATCTGGCACTGGTTTTGTTTATAAAAAAGATAATAAAACATATTATATTTTAACTAATCATCATGTTATTGATGGTGGTAATAAAGTTACTGTATCTTTTACTGATGGAACTATTTTAGAAACAAAGATTGTTGGTTCTGATCAATATGCTGACATTGCAGTTTTAACTGTTGAATCTGATAAAGATTTAAGTGTTGTTGAAATTGGTAAGAGTGAAGATTCTAGAGTTGGGGATACTACTTTTGCAGTAGGGGCACCACTTGATAGTGCTTATTCTTGGACAGTAACTAGAGGTATTTTATCTGGTAAAGATAGAATGGTTGAAGTATCACTTTCAAATAATAAAAATAGTGATTATGTTATGAAGGTTTTACAAACTGATGCTGCGATTAATTCTGGTAATAGTGGTGGACCTTTGTGTAATAGTAATGGGGAAGTTATTGGTATTACATCACTAAAACTTGTTAGTAGTGGAGTTGAAGGAATGGGATTTGCTATTCCAATTGAATTTGCTATTAATAAAGCTGAAGATTTAATTAAAGGAGAAAGTACTGAATACCCATATATTGGAGTATCAATGTTTGATGTATCAACTGCTTATTATTCTTATCAATATAGTAGTTTAATTAAAGAATCTGGTTTAACAAGTGGTGTTATTGTTGCGGGTGTTGAAAAGGGAAGTCCTGCAAGTAGTGCTGGTTTAAAAACTAAAGATATTATTACAAAGATAGATAATGAAGATGTTAAAAATATTGCTTATTTAAGATATTATTTATATCAACATAAAGCTGGGGATACAATTAAGGTTACTGTTTATAGAGATGGTAAGGCTAAAGAAATTAGTGTGAAATTAGGAACAAGTAAGCAAACTACGTAAGCTTACTTTTTTCTGATATTGGAGGGTATATGAAATTAAAAAGATTTTTAGCATATTTTATAGATATTATGATTGTGGGGTTAGTTGCAAGTAGTTTAGCGAATATAAGGATAATTAATCCATATTATGATGAGTATTTAGAAGTTCAAGATAAAATAAGGGAAGCTTATAAAGATGTTAATGAAGATAATATATTGGATGTTGTATTTAAAGAAGATAATATTAATTTATATAGAGATTTAAGTAAGTGTAACAGTATTACATCAATTATATCTGTTTGTTGTTATGTTTTATATTTTGTTGGATTTCAAAAATGGAATAAGGATCAAACTGTTGGAAAGAAGCTTATGGGAATAAAGGTTGTATCTGTAGATAAAAAAGAGGTTAGTGGATTAGATTATTTAATAAGAAGTGTATTTGCATATAATTTATTGTTTACTTCTTTGAATATTTGGGTTGCATTTAGATTTAGTGGCAATATGTATTTAAATTTAACATCAATATTTAGTAGTGTTGGAAGTTTAATAACATTAGTTACTTATTTAATGGTTTTGGTTAGAAGTGATGGAAGAGGTTTACATGATATAGTGGGACATACTAAAGTAGTGTTAGATAATGAATAACAACTTATTTACATATTAAAACCAACAAGTTATTTTGTTGGTTTTAGTCTTAATCTTCCTTTGCCCATGTCTTTTACTGGTGTTAGGATGCTGTAGTCTATTTCTGTACATGCTAGTTCATAATTATATTTTTCTTTTAGTTCATTAACCATGTTTTTATAAACTAAAGTAGCTTTTTCATAGTTGTTTTTTAAAATATAGTCTGATGCTGGAATGATGTATTTGTTCATTAATGTTAATGCTTCGATTGTTGGAGCGTTTTCTATTTGCTTACTAATTACTGGACCAATTTCATCATATTCACGAAGTAAATTAATTCCTTCGGGTGATTTTCTTAAATAGTTTTCACGTAGAAATCTTAAATTTTTTAAAAATTCACAGTTATCTCTGTATCCAAGTTTTGAACATACGATAGTGGTTATGTAGCAACCTGCAGGTTTATAGCCATTATCTTTTTTTTCTATGTATAATCTACATGATTCTTCATTCTTGTATTTATATTTACAAGTTTTTGGGCAGTAGTAACGTTCTCCCCAATATTCTTTTTGATTTAAATCAAAATATTCGCAATTTCCACAATAATCTTTCATTGTGATTCCCCCTTTAAGTGATATTTATTATACTCAATTCTAGCAATTTGTCAAGTTTTTTTGATTGTTAGGCACTTGACAAATGTCAAGTGAAGGAGTAATATTATTGAGGTGGTAATATGAATGAAGGTATGTTATATAAGATGAATTCATTAAATATAGTGATTGGAAGAAAGATGCTTGTAGATAGATTTGGTGCTAGTCAAATGATTATAATGAATTATATACTTCATCATAGAGATGGAGTATATCAAAAAGATTTAGAGAATATACTAAATTTAAGGAGAGCCACTGTTTCTGGCGTTTTAAAAACTATGGAAAAACATAATTTAATTGAAAGAGTTATATGTGAAGAAGATGTTAGGTGTAAAAAAATTGTGTTAAAAAGTGATGCAATAAATATGTTTGAAGAAAAGAAAAAAAAGTTTTTAAAATTGGAAGAAGTTGTAAAAAAGGGATTGAGCAAAGAAGAAATTGATGAGTTTAATCATATAATAGATAGTATGCGTAATAATTTGATAGCATATTTAGGAAAGGATAGTTATGATAAAATTAATTAAAAATTTTGGAAAAAAAGATTGGTTGATAGTTTTAGTTAGTGCCATTATTATTGTACTTGAAGTATGGCTTGATTTAAAAATGCCTGATTATATGTCCCAAATTACTGTTTTAGTTCAAACTGAAGGAAGTAGGATGTCTGATATATTAAAAAATGGTGGATATATGCTTCTTTGTGCTTTTGGTAGTTTAGTTGGGGCAGTAATAGTTGGATATTTAATATCTATATTGGCATCTAGATTTTCTAGAAACTTAAGAAATAAATTATTTAAAAAAGTTGAATCATTATCTATGAATGAAATAAAAGAGTTTTCTACGAATAGTTTAATTACAAGAACAACAAATGATATAACAAATGTAGAGATGTTTATTGGGTTTGGTTTGCAACAATTAATTAAAGCTCCGGTTACTGCAATATGGGCAATAACAAAAATATTAAATAAAAGTTGGGAATGGAGTATGGTAACTGGTGTTGCTGTTATTATTTTGTTATCAATTATTGGAATGCTTGTGTTAATTGTTTTACCTAAGTTTAAGTTGGTTCAAAAGTTAACTGATAAGTTAAATGAAGTGACAAGAGAAAATTTGCTTGGTATTAGAGTAGTTAGAGCTTTTAATGCTGAAGATTATCAAGAAAAAAGATTTGAAAATGCTAATAATAGTTTAACTGATTTACAATTATTTAATCAAAAAACTATGTCAATTATGGCACCAGTTATGTATCTAATTATGTATATGTTAACACTTATTATATATTTTATTGGTGCATATTTAATTAAAGATGCAGGTCTTGTTGATAAAATTGGTTTATTTGGTGATATGGTAGTATTTTCATCATATGCAATGCAAATTATTATGTCTTTCTTAATGCTTGCATTTATATTTGTTATGCTTCCAAGATCACAAGTTTCTGCGGGAAGAATTAATGAAGTACTTGATACAAAAGTAAGTATTGTTGATGGGGACTTTGATGGTGTTACTAGTGAAGTAGGTACTGTTGAATTTAAGAATGTATCATTTAAATATCCAGATGCTGAAGAATATGTTTTAAAAAATATATCATTTAAAGCAAATATGGGAGATACTGTTGCATTCATTGGTTCAACCGGTTCTGGTAAATCAACACTTGTTAATTTAATTGTTAGATTTTATGATGTAACTGATGGTGAAATATTAATTGATGGTGTTAATATTAAAGATTATAATTTGAAAGAGTTATATAAAAAAATTGGTTATGTTCCTCAAAAAGCTGTAATGTTTGATGGAACTGTTGCTAGTAATATAAGTTATGGTGAAAGTAAGGAAGAAGTAACTTTAGAAAAGATTAAGGAAGCTGCATTAGTATCTGAAGCACAAGATTTTGTATTAAAGATGGATAATCAATATGATTCACATATTGCTCAGGGTGGTACAAATGTGTCTGGTGGACAAAAACAACGTCTAGCAATTGCTAGAGCTATTGCTAAGGATCCTGAAATATATATTTTTGATGATTCTTTTTCTGCACTTGATTATAAGACTGATGCAGAATTAAGAAAGAATTTAAAGAAATATACAAATAATGCTACTAGTTTAATTGTTGCTCAAAGAATTGGTACAATTATGAATGCTGATAAGATATTAGTTCTTGATCAAGGTACTTGTGTTGGTATTGGTACACATAAAGAATTAATGGAATGTAATGATGTTTATAGAGAAATTGCTTTATCGCAATTGTCAAAGGAGGAATTAGATAATGCCTAGACATGAAAGAAAAGTTGAAAAAGCTAAGAATTTTAAAGGTTCAATAAAAAGGTTATTAAAAGAATTAAATCCATTTAAAAGACTTCTAGTGATATCACTAGTGCTTGCTTGTTTAGGGGCAATACTTACTATTGTTACTCCGAATATATTAAGTGATTTAACAGATAAAATATCTGATGGCTTAGTAGTTAATAAAGATAATTTAGAGTATCTTACTAAAGAAGTTACTGGTAAGTTAAATGAAGAAAATATTATTAAAGCAACTGGTATAAATATTAATGAAGATGTTATTAAAAAGATAATGCTTGATGAAAGTATTAGTTTAGATGATAAAAATATATTTAATGAAGCAATTAAGAATAAAGATTTTAGTAATATGCCATCTTCCATATTGGAAGTGTTGATTAAAGATAAAGATGTTTTAAAATTTATGGAAAGTATTAATAATAAAATACTGGTAATACCAGAGAGTGTTGCTAATAGATTATTTGATGAAATAACTATTGATGGTGTTAAAATAAGTGCTCTAGATCAAGCTAAGTTTTTAGAAAGTATTAGTACGGTTGATGATTATAGTAATGTAACTAAGTTGTATAAAACAGTAGATGATGCACCGGATAGTATTAAAAAGATAGTTGAACCAAACATGGATATAAATGGTATTAAACATATAGCATTAATACTTGTTACTATTTACTTAGTAAGTGCAATATTTGAATATATTGAACATATTACTATGACTGATGTATCAAATAATTTTGCTAGAAGATTAAGAAGTAATATATCTGGTAAGATAAATAGATTGCCACTTAAATATTTTGATAAACATTCAATAGGAGATACATTATCTAGAGTTACAAATGATGTTGATATGATAAGTCAATCATTAAATCAATCATTAGCATCATTAGTAAGTGCTTTGACATTATTTGTTGGAACAGTGATTATGATGTTTGTAACAAATTCTATTATGGCTTTAACTGCAATATTATCTAGTTTATTTGGATTTATTTTTATGGCTGTGGTTTTATCGAAGAGTCAAAAGTATTTCGTTGAAAAACAAAAGGAACTTGGTAATTTAGATGGTCATATTGAAGAAGTATATTCAGGACTTAATGTAGTTAAAACTTATAATGGTCAAAAAATATCAAATGAAAAGTTTGATGAGTTAAATAATAAATTATATAGAGCAAATTGGAAGAGTGAATTCTTATCTGGTTTAATGATGCCAATGATGGGATTTATTGGTAACTTTGGTTATGTTGCTGTTTGTGTAGTTGGAGCTTTACTTGCAATTAACGGTAATATTAGTTTTGGGGTTATTGTTGCATTTATTGTTTATGTTAGATTGTTTGTTTCTCCGCTTTCTCAGATTGCTCAAGCAATGACTAGTATGCAATCTGTAGCTGCCGCTAGTGAAAGAGTATTTGAATTTATGGATGAAAAAGAAATGCCTGCAGAAAAAAATATGGAAGTTCTTGATAAAGATAAAGTAAAAGGTAATATTGAATTTAAGAATGTAGTATTTAAATATGATGGAAATGATAAACCAACAATAAATGGATTTAGTGCTGTTGCAAAACCTGGTCAAAAGGTTGCAATAGTTGGACCAACTGGGGCAGGTAAAACAACAATGGTTAATTTACTTATGAAGTTTTATGATATAAATGATGGAGACATATTAATTGATGGTGTTTCCACTAAGAAGTTAACTCGTGAAAATGTTCATAGTTTGTTTACAATGGTGTTACAGGATACATGGATATTTAATGGAACAATTAAAGAAAATATTGTTTATAATAGTAAAGGTGTAACTGATTATGATGTTAGAGAAGTTTGTAAAACAGTTGGGCTTGATCACTTCATTAAAACATTACCAAATGGGTATGACACTGTACTTAGTGATAATGATTCTGTTTCAGCTGGTCAAAGACAACTTTTAACTATTGCTCGTGGTATGATTCAAGATGCACCATTCTTGATATTGGATGAAGCAACTAGTAATGTTGATACAAGAACTGAAGAATTAGTTCAAAGTGCGATGGATAAATTAACTGTTGGTAAGACATCATTTATAATTGCTCACAGATTATCAACAATAAAAAATGCGGATTTAATACTTGTTATGAATAATGGTAATATTATTGAACAAGGTAATCATGAAGAATTGATGAAACAAAATGGTTTTTATGCAGAACTTTATAATTCTCAATTTAAATTATAGGATACTTTCGGGTGTCCTTTTTAGTTTGACTGAAAATTGTACAATAAAACGGCTGAAAATTGTACAATAAAATGGCTGAAAATTGTATAATAAAATAGTTGAAAACTTACTAAGAGTGTGTTATAATTAATTTGAAAGAAGAGGATTATATGGAAAATAATGTGGTAAAATCGTATAAAGAAAGATTAATTGATGAAACTATTGATAAGTATTTGAATGTATTTGGTGGAATAGTTATTGAAGGTCCAAAATGGTGTGGAAAAACTTGGACATCTTTAAAGCATGCTAAAAGTGTGTCTTATTTGACAGATAAAAATGTTAGAACTTTAGCAATAAATGATCCTAAGTTGATTTTTAATGATGAAAGACCACAACTTATAGATGAATGGCAACTTGCTCCATGTGTTTGGGATGCTGTTAGATTAGAGTGCGATTTATCTGGTGTTAGTGGGAATTTTATTTTAACTGGCTCAACTACTTTACAAAAAGAAGATGAAGATGAAGTTTATCATTCAGGTACAGGTAGGTTTTTGCTGTTGAAAATGTATCCCATGAGTTTGTATGAATCTGGAGATTCTAATGGTAGCGTTTCTTTAATGGATATGTTTGATAAGAAGAATATTTCTGCGAAAACTGATGCAATTGATTTAAGATATCTTGCTTATTTAGTAATTCGTGGAGGTTGGCCTGCGAATGTTAGGGTTCCTCGTGAACTAGCTGGAAAGATTCCTGAAAGTTATATTGATATTTTATTAAAAAAGGATATTCATGAAAGAAAAGATAAAAGAAGAAGTTCTGAAAAAATGGAGATTATTTTAAAATCTTTGGCAAGAAATGAATCGACTGTTGCCAGTATGAATACTTTGCTTAATGATACTTCAGAATTTAAAACAGAAGATGAACGTGTTGATAGTAGAGGAACTTTAGAGGATTATCTAGGGGCTTTAGAGGATTTGTATTTAATTAATAATCAACCTGCTTTTAGTACTAATTATAGATCTTCATCAAGAATAGGTAAAAGTGCAAAAAGACATTTAGTTGATCCGTCTCTTACTTGTGCTGTTTTAAATTTGAATGTTGAAAAATTGTTGTATGATTTAAATACTTTTGGATTGATATTTGAATCTTTAGTGTATAGAGATTTATGTATTTATATGAATTATTTAGGTGGTAAAGTATATCATTTTAGAGATAATACATCTGGAGATGAAGTAGATGAAATTGTGGAACTTTCAGATGGAAGGTATGGTGCTATTGAAGTAAAAATTTCTTATAATGAAAAAGCTATTAATGAAGCAAAAGAAGGTTTACTTAGATTTAAAGAAACTGTTAGTAAAAAGCCAGAATTTTTGTGTATTATAGTTGGCGTAGGTGGTGGTGCCTATGTTGATTCTGAAACTGGTATTTATATTGTGCCAATTAATTCTTTAAAACCTTAAAGATTGGTGGTATAATAAGTCTTGAATTTGAGGTGATGTTTATGCATAATCATGTTTTAATTGCTGAAGATGATAAAGATATTGTGGAACTTTTGAAACTTTATCTAGAATCTAATGGTTTTATTGTGTCTGTTAGTTATGATGGACTTGAAGCTTTATCTAAGTTAGATGGCGATATTGATATTGTAATTGCGGATTTAATGATGCCTAGATTGAATGGGTATGAACTTATTAAAAGTATTCGGGAAAAAAGTGATATACCAATTATTATTATATCTGCTAAAAATATGGATAGTGATAAAGTGTTGGGTCTTGATATTGGAGCTGATGCATACATTACGAAACCTTTTAATCCATTGGAAGTTATTGCATATATCAAGGCTTTGTTAAGAAGATATTATGAGTTTGGAAATTTGACTAATGATAATATCATCAGATATGGGGATTTGGAGCTTGATTTAAGTAAGTGTATTTTAAAACTTGGGGGTAAAATAGTACCTCTTACATCAACTGAATTAAAGATACTTGCTATGATGATGAAAAATCCAGGTATAGTATTTACTAAATCACAAATTTATGAATGTATTAGTGGAGAGTTTTATGAATGTGATGATAATACAATGATGGTTCATATATCAAATATAAGAAGTAAGATTGAAGAAGATATTAAAAAACCAAAATATATTAAAACAGTTAGGGGGTTAGGTTATAAATTTGAAAACAAAAAAGAAGTTTAGTTTAAATAAATATATTATTATTCAGTTTATTATATATACTTGTATAATATTTCTTTTTGTTGTATTAATTAACTTGTATAACAGCTGGAAACTTAATAATAGTTTTTTAGTACTTGATGATTTTTTAGAATATGAAAGTATGTTAGAATATGAAAATTATGGAAGTATACCAATGAGTAAGTTTCCAGGGTGTGATTTTGCTATATATAATGAAGATAATGAACTTATTTATGCTACCAATAGTGATATTGCCTTAAATATAGATGGTAGTGATTTAGAATTTATAAATGATTATAGTAGTAATTATTTTTATGATGTACTTAATGTAGTGGATAAAAAGAATAATAAAATAATAAAGATATATAAAACTATGTATGATAGTGATATGGATGAAGATGTAGTTGTGGCGTCATCTGTTTTAAACAGTGACTTAGAGGTTGAAAGTGGTACTTTGTTTCAAAAAAAAGATACTTTAACAAATAGAGAATTAGATTTGTTAAAAGGGTATTATAGTGATGAACAAATGGTGGAAAAGTATGAGTTTAAAACAATAGATAAAGAAAAAAATAGAACATTATTATTTATGTCACCATCATTTACAAGTAGTTCATATGATGATATAGTTAAATCAAATGAAATGACGTGGTTAATTGCAGTACCTTTTTTGATGTTGATAATTTTTGGTGAAACTTACTTTTTTAATAAGAAATTAAAGAAAAGTTTAAATAGTTTAAATAATGTAATTAATTCTTATAAATATGGAGAAAAAATAGAAGAAGAATTACCAAAGGAATTTGAAAGTATCTTAAATAGTTTTACTAATTTAATGGAACAATTAAAAGTTAGTGAAGCTGAAAAGATTAATATTTATAAAGATAAACAAAGGATTATTGCCGATTTATCACATGATTTGAAGACACCCCTTACTGTGATTGGGGGATATTCAAAGGCATTTTTGGATGATTTAGTACCAAGTGATAAACAAAAACAATACATTGAAACTATTTATAAGAAGAGTATGGTTGCAACATCTTCGATTGATTCACTTTTCTTGTATGCTAATATGGCTCATCCAGAATATAAATTAAATAAAGAATATATTGATATAGTTAAGTATACGAGGGATTATTTAGCTTTAAAATATAATGAAATTGAAATTAGTAAAATGAGTTTAGATGTAAATATTAAAATAGATAAATGTATGGTTTATATAGATCAAAAAGAGTTTAGAAGAATATATGAAAATTTAATAAATAATTCAATTAAGTATAATAAAAGTGGTACGAAGATATATTTTGAAATGGGTATTGATGAATATTTATACATTATTATTGGAGATAACGGAATTGGTATAGATAATAGTTTAGGTGATAAAGTGTTTGATGCTTTTGTAACTAGTAATGAAGCAAGAACTAGTGGGAATGGTACTGGTTTAGGGTTATCTATTGTTAAAAATTTAGTTGAAATGCATGATGGAAGTATTACTTTGGTTAAAAAATGTAAAAAAGGTTTAAAAACTGAATTCTTAATAAAAATTAAGATTTAGTTTAGGTTTAATTTATTATAGTTTTATATAATGGATACACGAGGTAAGTTATGAAAAGTGTATTAGAATATTTAGAAAATATTAAAAATGATAATAAGGTTATTGATAAGTTTGGAAGTAGAACTTATAAAGAAATTTTAAAAAATGCTAAAGTTATTGGTAGTAAGTTAGGTTGTTTTGTTAAAAATAATGATCCAGTTCCAGTATATATGGAAAAAAGTATAAGCACATTGGAAGTATTTTTTGGTGCTTTATATGCAGGTGGTTTTTATAGTCTTTTGAATATTGGGTTACCTGATGCTAGACTTAATCAAATTATTAGTGTTTTAGATGTTAGTTATATAGTAACTGATTTAGAACATTTGGATGATGCTAAGAAATATTTTGGTGATAAAAAAATATATGTGTATGAAGAATTAGTTAAAGGTGATATAGATGAAGAATTACTTGGAAGCATTAGAAGTAAAAAGTTAGATGTTGATCCGGTTTATGCTAATTTTACAAGTGGTTCAACTGGAGTGCCAAAGGGTGTTGTTGTTGGTAATAAATCAATTATAGATTTTATAGATAATTTTGTTGATACTTTTGGTATTAATGAGTCTGATATAATAGCTAATCAAGCTCCATTTGATTTTGATGTGTCAGTTAAAGATATTTATCCAGCATTAAAAACTGGAGCAACACTTGTTATTGTGCCAAAAGAATTGTTTTCAAGACCTGCGGAATTGCTTGATTTCTTAGTTTTAAACAAAGTAACTACTATGACTTGGGCAGTATCTGCGTTATGTTTGATTACAACATTTCATGGACTTGATTATAAAGTTCCAAGCACTGTTAAAAGAATTATGTTTAGTGGTGAAGTAATGCCAATGAAACATTTAAAAGATTGGATGAATCATTTACCTAATACAACATTTGTTAATTTATATGGACCAACTGAAATTACTTGTAATTGTTCATATCATATAATAAATAGAGATAGAGAATATGAAAAGATACCTATAGGTGGGGCTTTTAATAACGAAGAAGTATTTTTGTTAAATGATAAAAATGAGTTAATAACTAACCAAGATGAAAAGGGTGAAATTTGTGTTAGAGGTAGTGCTTTAGCATTAGGTTACTATAAAAATAGTGAACAAACTAATAAGGCTTTCGTTCAAAATCCTTTGAATGATAGATATATTGAATATATTTATAGAACTGGGGATTTAGGTTATTATCATGAAAATGATTTGTATTTTGGAGGAAGAAAAGATTTTCAAATTAAGTATCTAGGTCATAGAATTGAACTTGAAGAAATTGATAAAGCAATTGGTAATATCAAAGAAGTTGAAAGAGTATGTACAATATTTAAAGAAGAAAAGAATAGATTATGTGCATTTTATATTGGTGATATAGAAACTAAAGAATTACATGAAATTTTATCAAAAGAGTTGCCGGTTTTTATGGTACCAAATAGATTTATTAAATTAGATAGTATGCCTTTAACTAAGAACGGAAAGATTGATAGAAAAGCATTAGAGGAGAAGATGTAAATGAACGAAGTAGAAGTAAGAAATATTGGTACACCTTTTTATGTATTTGATATTGATGTTTTAAAGAAAAGAATTAATTATTTAAAGAGTATGATGCCAAGTAATGTAGAATTATGTTATGCAATGAAAGCTAATCCATTTGTGGTAAAAAAAATAGAAGATGTTATAAAAAAATATGAAATATGTTCTTATGGCGAATGGAGCATAGCCCATGGACTTATGGTTGATGGAAGTAAGATGGTTATATCTGGTGTGTATAAAAATGAAGAAGAAATGATAGATATAATTAATAATAAAAGTAATGGTGAAGTATTTACAGTTGAATCAGTTAATCAATTAAAGTTACTTGATAAAATAACTAAGAATAAAAAAGTATTTATTGATTGTATTCTTAGATTAACAAGTGGTAATCAATTTGGAATGACTGAAGAAGAAATAGAACACATATTAAATAATAGAGATGAATATAACTATTTAAATATAATGGGAATACAATATTTTTCTGGAACACAAAAAAAGTTGGAAAGAAGAATTTTAAAAGAATTAGAATATGTAGATAATTTTGTTAAACATTTAAATGATGATTTAGGTTTTATTGTTGAAGAATTAGAATTTGGACCTGGTTTTCCAGTTATGTATTTTGAAACAGAACAAGATTTTTTAGAAGATAATTATTTAATGGCTATAGCAGATGGTATTAAAAATATGAAGTATCAAGGACATATAACAATGGAACTTGGTAGAAGTATAGCTGCATCATGTGGTAAGTATTATACTCAAGTAGTTGATATGAAAACTAATAAAGAAGGTAATTTTGCTATAGTTGATGGAGGTATGAATCATTTAGTTTATTATGGTCAAATGATGGCGATGAAAAAACCAATGATGGATATATTATCAAAACGAAATAAAATAAATGAAGAATCATGGAATATAGTTGGGTCACTATGTACAATTAATGATTTAATTGTTAAACAGTTAAGTGTTTCTAATTTAAAACTTGGAGACATATTAGTTTTTAAAAATACAGGTGCTTATTCAATGACTGAAGGTATTAGCTTGTTTTTAAGTAGAGATTTACCTAAGGTGTTGTTTTATGAAGATGGTAAATATGAAGTTGTAAGGGAAAATATTCCTACTTATAAACTTAATATGCCAAATAAAGGAGGTGAAAATTAATGGAAAAGTTAATTCAAATATTAGAAGATTTAAATCCTGAAGTTGATTATAATACATGTACTAATTTAATAGATGGTCATTATTTAGATTCTTTAGCAATTCTTTCTTTAGTAGCGGAAATTGAAGAAGAGTTTGATGTAGTGATACCAACAGTTGAAATTATACCTGATAATTTTAATTCTGCGAAAAGTCTTTGGGCTTTAATAGAAAAGTTAAAGGAAGAAGAATAGTATGCAATATTGTAGTGTAGCGTTTTTGGGAGTTTTTTTGCCACTTACATTATTATTTTATTGTGTTATTCCTAGAAGGAAAAGATGGCTTGTATTACTTATTGCAAGCTATATTTTCTTTTGGTCATTAAGTGGTAAGTTACTAATTTATTTATTGTTTTCAACATTTTCAATTCATCATTTTGGTTTGTGGCTTGATAAATTATATAAAGATAGACAAGTTGCAATTGCAACGGAAGATAAAGAAGAAAAAAAGTTAATAAAGAAAGAATATGATAGAAAAGCTAAGAGAATAATGTTTTTAGCAGTAGTCATTCACATTGGTTTATTGTTGTATTTGAAGTATAGTACTTTCTTTGGTATGAATTTTAATTCATTATTTGAACTAATGGGATGGTCTTTTAGATTTAAAATAGAAAAGATTTTGATACCAATAGGTATATCTTTTTATACTTTACAAGGTTTATCATATATAATTGATGTTTATAAGAAAAAGATTAATGCTGATTCTAATCTAGGAAGACTTGCATTATTTATGGCGTTTTTTCCTTGTATAATGGAAGGACCAATATGTAGGTATAATAATATAGCATTAGATTTATATGAAGGAAAGTCACTTGAATATAAAAATATTACTTTTGGAATTCAAAGAATACTATGGGGTATGATGAAGAAGATGGTAGTAGCTGATAGAATTAATCCATTTGTTAAAAAAATTTTTCTTGATATTGATAAATTTGATGGGTTTGTTGTATTAATGGGTGCCATTATGTATACGATACAACTTTATATGGATTTTTCTGGAACAATGGATATGGTTATTGGAGTTGCAGAAATGTTTGGTATTAAGTTACCTGAGAACTTTAGACAACCATTCTTTTCAAAGAATATATCTGATTTTTGGTCAAGGTGGCATATAACTTTGGGGACTTGGTTTAAAGATTATATCTTTTATCCAGTTTCATTATCTAAACCAATGAAGAAGGTAACACTTGTTTTTAGGAAACATTTAGGTAAACACTTTGGTGCTGTTCTTGCTGGTAGTGTTGCATTATTCTTGGTATGGATTAGTAATGGATTGTGGCATGGTGCTGCATGGACATATATTTTCTTTGGGTTATATCATTTTTGTTTGATTGTTCTTGGTAATATTTTTACACCATTTATTGTAAGTTTATGTAAAAAATTAAAGATTAATCGTCAAAATATTGTATATCAAGTATTGCAAATTTGTAAAACATGTATCTTTATTATGTTTGGTGAACTTATATTTAGAGCAAATACATTAGAAAGTGCATTTTTGGGTATAAAGAAAATATTTACAGATTTTAATTTGTTATCTATCAAAAATGGGGCAATATTTAATTTAGGGTTAGATAGACATGATATGTTGATAATTGCTATAGTTTGTGTAATTGTGTTTGTGATAAGTATATTAAAAGAACGAGGAATCCATATTAGAGAAGAAGTTGCAAAAAAGCCAGTTGTTGTTAGATGGAGTTTATATTATGCATTAATACTTATGGTCATTATTTTTGGGGCTTATGGATATGGCTATAAACCAGTTGATCCGTTGTATGCTAATTTTTAGGGAGGTCTTATGGAAAAGAGAAAACAAATAGTTAATTCAATATTATTTTTGGGTATACTTTTTATTATTATTTGTTTAATAACTAAATGGTTTGTTCCAAAAGATAATAATGCTTTGAAAGGTATGATGGATGCTAGAGCTAATGGAGTACTTGGAGAAGAAAAGAATACAATTGATGTTTTAGTTATCGGAGATAGTGAATCATTTACAAGTATTTCACCTTTGCCAATCTGGGATAAGTATGGGTTTACAATGTTTAATGGTGGTGTTTCAAGTCAATATTTGGTTGATACTTTAAAGTATTTAGAGATGGTTTTAGAATATCAATCGCTGAAGATTGTGTTACTTGAAGCGAATGCAATATATAGAAAAATGGATTTTGATAATGTTATATCTAGTTTGGCTAGTGATATTGCACCATTACTTAAGTATCATAATAGATGGAAAACTATGGATGGTAGAGATTTTATAGATAAAGTTAAGTATACAAATACAGATGAGATGAAAGGATTTTGGTATAGGAAAACCATTGTGCCTCCGTTAAGTACAGATGGATATATGTCATATGATAATCGTCGTGAGGAAATATCTTCATTAAATAAATATTATTTAGAAAAAATAGTTAATGTTTGTAATAATAATGGTATTAAATTGATACTTTATAGTACTCCGAGTGTTAAGAATTGGAATTATAAAAGACATAATGCAGTTTTAGATTTTGCAAATAATAAGAATATTACATATTTAGATTTAAATTTAGAAGTTGATAAGTTAGGAATTGATTGGGATATTGATTCTAGGGATGCTGGAGATCATTTAAATTATTATGGTGCAATTAAGATAACTGATTATATGGGAGATTATTTAAATAGTTTAAATATATTAAAAAGTCATAAAAATGATAAGAAGTATGATAGTTGGAATAAAGCTTATCAAAGATATTTAGAGAAAATACAAGCATAGGTTATATTTTATAGAGTTTAAAGAGTTATAATACTTGTAGATATGAAAAAGAGGTGTCTTTGGAAATTACCAAATATTTGGTAATTTTTGTTTTTGCTTGAAGTATGTTGTTATCTAAGTTATAATTAATTTGTTGGAGATGTAAAAATGGAAACAATTAAAATGGAAGATAAAGATGGAAATATTAAAGAATATGAAGTAGTGGTTTCATTTTATTCTAATAAGAATAAGAAACATTATTTAGTGTATACTGATAATAAAAAGGATGAAGATAATAATTATGTATATTATGCATTAAGTTATAATCCTTTAGATCCAAGTGATTTTGATGAAATAAAAAATAATGAAGAGTGGATGGAAATTGAAAGAGTGATTAAAGATGCCGTTAGGAATAGTAAGTAGTTTATTACATTTATTTGTTAGTATTTATACATTTTATGTTGTCTTTAAAGTGAGTGATAAAATTAAAACTAATTATAAGTTTGATAAAGATTTTTTTGATAAAAATGTAGTTATGATTCATTTACCAAAGGAATTATTAGTTGAAAGTAAATCTATTAATTTTGATAGAATTAATGAAAATAAGTTTAAAGATACAATAACATATTTTTGTGTTGTTTTAACTAATCATTTTGATAGAGATACTTTGAATTGTTTTTATCAAAATATTAATAGTTTAATTGTTAAAGATAATATCGATTCTTTAGATGATTTACTTAATTTAACTGATACATTGGGTATATATTATAATCAAGATAATTCAATTAAGTTATATAAGAAGAATAAAAGAGCAACATTATATCATGAGTTATTTCATATGGCTAGTAGTTATGTTGATAATAATAATATGTTTAGTGGTTTTAGTTATAGTAAAAAAAATGATGATAGTAAAGATTTTGGTGATGGATTAAATGAGGGATATACCGATCTTTTAACCAAGAGATATTTTGGTAATGTTGAAGTATTTGAATCTGATTATGATTTTGAAATATTAATAGCATCTTTTTTAGAAGAAATTGTGGGAAAAGATGTAATGGAGAAACTTTATTTGACAGCTGATTTTCAGGGACTTATGGGTATACTTAAAACATATGCTTATGAAGATGAAATAAGGATATTTATTAAAGATTTAGATTTTGTTTTAAAATATAATGATGAAGATAAATTAAATAAGAAAAATAATAAGATATTAAATGAGGTTATAAAAAATATAAGTGAATTTTTAGTTAGAACTAATTATAGAAAAGTATCTATGATGGATGTAAGTGATGATGTAAAGAAAAGATTAATAAATTCTTTTAATAGAAAAATAGATAAACATCCAGGTTTATTATTAAGTTTAGATGGTGCAAATAAAATAATAGAAAAAGAAATAGAGAGAAATAAGTTAATAAATAGTTATTATAGTAGATAAAATTAATAACAGTAATTTAAAATACTCATATAATATTCTAGGTGATTAACATGGATGAAAGATCTATAAAAAAGGTGGTAATTGATGCTGGTCATGGTGGTGATGATCCGGGTACTATTGCTAATGGAATAACTGAAAAAGATTATGCTTTGAAAATTAGTAATTATATTCATAATAGATTAGATGAAATGGGAGTACCTAATGAAATGAGTAGAACTAGTGATGTTATGTTATCTGCAAGTGATAGGCCAAAGAAAATTCAAAGTTTTTATGGAAATGGTAGTGATGTTTTAGTTGTATCAAATCATATTAATGCAGGTGGTGGTGATGGTGCAGAAATTATTTATGCTTTAAGAAATAATGATAAGTTTGCTAAAAAACTGGCAACTGAATTTGAAAATGCTGGTCAAAGTGTTAGAAAGTATTATCAAAGAAGATTGCCGAGTAATCCGGCGAAGGATTATTATTATATAATGAGAGATACTCCGAATAATGAAACAGTTATTGTTGAATATGGTTTTGCTGATACAATTAGTGATGCTAATTTAATTAAAAATGATTGGGAAAAGTTAGCTGAAGCTGTTACTAAAGCAATTGTTGAATATGCAGGTGGTAAGTATGTTGCACCATTGGGTTCAAATTATTACACAGTTAAAAGTGGAGATAGTTTATGGAGTATTTCAAGAAAATTTGGAGTAACTGTTAATGATTTAAAGAAAGTTAATAACTTATCTAGTAATTTATTAAATATAGGTCAAAATTTGATTATACCTGGTAAAAAGAATAATACAAGTAGTAATGAATATGTTGTTAAAAAAGGAGATACATTGTATGGTATTGCTAAAAAATATAATGTAAGTGTTGATAATTTAAAAAGTTATAATAATTTAAGTACTGATTCTTTATCAATTGGTCAAATAATAAAGATACCTGATAATAAAGTAAATAGTAATGAATATGTTGTTAAAAGTGGAGATAGCTTATATAGTATATCAAGAAAATATGGAGTAAGTGTTGATGAATTAATGAGTGTAAATAATTTAAAAAGTACAGTGTTGAGTGTTGGTCAAGTGTTAAAAATACCAAATAGTGGTAAGGTAACAAATGTTATTTATACAGTTAAAAAAGGAGATAGCTTGTGGAGTATAGCAAAAAATAATAAAACAACAGTGGATGCAATAGTTAAGTTAAATAACTTGTCAAATGCAAATTTATCAATTGGTCAAAAGTTATTGCTGCCTTAAATAAAATAGTGGACTTTTATCTTTAATTTTACCTGTGTTAAAAATAATTGAACTATGTATGCAAGTTATTAATATTAAAAAATAATAAATTTTTAATTCTTGTTATGAAAAGTGTGTTTTTGTTTAAAATGGGAGTAAATATTTTCTTTGTAAAAAAAGATAAGAAATGATTTTTAAAATTTATTTCTTATCTTTTTTGCTATTTTTGTTAAGTTTGGAAATGATTCAATTATTCTTTCATATAAGTAAACGTCAGTTTTGATAAATTTCTTGATTGCATTTTTAATATCATATGTTGCATCAGTATTTTTCTTTGATACAAATTTTAGTTTAAACACAATGGTTAATGATATAGTTATGTCAATAATAAATATGGTTAATAGAATGATTGTTATAATTATTGTTAGTTTTGAAATAGTTACTATGTTTAGAAGAAATGGTGTAATATATTTTATTGATAATACTCCGAGTACTGAGAAAGGTAACATTGTTTCAAGACATATTCTTCCATTTAAGTTATATTTTAAATTTGAATAATCCCACCATCTTAAGCGAAATATTTTTTCCATAAAGTAACTTGTTATATATTCAATAACTGAACATGTAAAAAGTGTTAATATAAATAATACAATTACGTTATTTGTGTATGGCTTTAATAATAGGTAAAGAATGATGCAACCAAAGCCATATATTGGGCAACAAGGACCAAGTAAAAATCCACGATTTACAAATTTGTGCTCATTATATAAAGTTAGTAAAACTTCCATAAGCCATCCGATTAATGAATAAATAAAAAATAATATACAATATGAATAGAACATAATAAAACTCCTTTTTCAATATTATACATTATTTTATTTGATTTTTCACTAGTTTAATGGATTTTTTTACATACACCAGAATCAGGATTATAAAAGCAATGGTCTTTGTAACTGCCTGATAAATCTTGATTATACCAAGTTTTTTTACATGCTTGATTTTTTTGTGGGGAATAAAACCATAATGCATTAGTAGCGGGATGATAATATTCACCACGGACAATTCTCTTGGCTAAGTTTTTTTCTAGAGTTGTTGCTTGTGCATTAAATAAAGATGATTTTGTACCTACGAATTGATTTGGTTGAAATATTACATCATATAGATTATTTACATTTTTAAATGTTAGGCAATCTGCTAAGACTCGGTTTGCAACAACGTTACCAACCATTAACATTCCAAGATTACCTTGATCAAGTGCTTCTGCTCGCATTATTCTTGCAAGTAAATCTAATTCTCTGTCTGTATAGTTAAAAAGCATAACATCACCTGGTATATTTTATGTTTTTTTTAAATTATTGTGTAAAAAGACCTGGTATTTTAGTAATTAATATGTTATAATTTATTTGTTGTTTTATTTAGGGGCATGGTATAATGGTAGCATAGGAGTCTCCAAAACTTTTGATGGGAGTTCGATTCTCTCTGCCCCTGCCAATTGGAATTTAATGAATAGTTCATATAATGTGAACTATTTTTTCTTTACAATGCATATATTTGGTGTTATAATAGGTGTTCCTTTGAAGGGGGAATAGATATGAATAAATATGATGAAAAATTAAGTAGTGAATTTGCTTTATTATCTAATTTGGAATTAGAAATACTTATTAATTGTAAAGTAAGAAGTTATTATGTTAAGAAAAGAGGTATTGCAATAACTAAATATTTACTTGAAGAATATGGTTATGTGGGTTCATATGGTATTGATGAAGTAACTATGGATAGAGAATTATATGACTTTTTGCGTATTGCAAAGGTTAGAATGGTTAGGATAAATAAAATAAATAATGTTGTAGTTACTAAAGATGATATTATAAATGTTATTAAAATATATAAAGATAGAGATAAGAATATGGGATTAAATAATGAATTATTCTTTGATGAAATGATTAATAGTATTAATGATGATGTGTTAGATAAATTTAATATGATAGATAAAAAAGTATTAAAGAAAGCATAATGTTGTTAACAAATATAAAGATTTTCTAAAAATGGGAAATCTTTTTCTTTTTCTTTATAAAAAATAATGGTATAATTAATTAAAGTAGAGGTGTTTAGAATTGAAAAAGATTATTGTGTTGTTATGTATGATTATGTTGGTTGCTGGTTGTGGCAAGAAAGATGATAGTAAACTCATTATGGTAACTGAAGCAGGATTTGCTCCGTATGAATACTATTCTAATGGAGAAATAGTTGGTGTTGATGTTGACATAGCAAAAGAAATTGCTGCATCAATGGGAAAAGAATTAGTTATTAAAGATATAGCTTTTGATTCAATTATTAATGAAGTTAAAACTGGTAAAGCTGATTTTGGTGCTGCAGGAATAAGTTATAATGAAGAAAGAGCTAAGAATGTTGATTTTACAATTAATTATTCTACGAGTAAACAAGTTGTTATAGTTAAAAATGATAGTGGTATTACTAATATTGGCGATATAAATAATAAAAAGATTGCTGTTCAACTAGGTAGTATTGCTGATACTTATGTAAGTAGTACTTATAAAGATGCAAGTGTTGTACGTCAAAAGAAGTATTTAGCTGCGATTGAAGACTTGAACACTGGTAAAGTTGATTGTGTTGTTATGGATTTATTACCAGCAGAACAAATTCTTAAAACTAATAGTGGTTTAAAAATATTGGATGGAGCTTTAGTGGAAGATAGTTATGGTATGATTGTTAAAAAAGGTAATAAAGAATTACTTAATAATATAAATAAAGTTTTAGAAAAGTTAAAAAATGAAGGAAAGATTGATGAATATATAATTAAACATACAGAAGAATAGGTGGTTATATGAGTAGCTTGTATGAGAAATTTTATGATAGTGTAATATATGATGATAGGTATAAATATATTTTTGAGGGATTATTTAATACGTTATTAATTGCATTTTTTGCCGTAATAATTGGTATAGTTATAGGTATTCTTATTGCACTGGTTAGACATAATTATGAAGTTAATAAAAAATTTAGAGTGTTAAATAAAATAGTAACTTGGTATGTAAATATTATTAGAGGTACACCGGTATTGTTACAACTTATGATAATATATTATGTTATTTTTAAAAGTGTTGATATAAGTATAATTATTGTTGGTGTTATTGCTTTTGGTCTTAATTCAGGAGCTTATGTTTCTGAAATTATTAGAAGTGGTATTAACTCGATTGATAAAGGCCAAATGGAAGCAGGATTATCTTTGGGACTTAGCTATAATAAAACAATGTTTTATATAATTATGCCTCAGGCAATAAAAAATATTATGCCTGCTTTAGGTAATGAATTTATTACTTTGATTAAGGAAACGTCTACGGGTGCATACATTGGTATTATGGAACTTACTAAAGCAAGTGATATAATTGCATCTAGGACATATGATTATTTCTTTCCATTATTAATTATTGCAATTATATATTTACTTCTTACTTTAGGATTAACTAAGTTAGTTAATGTTTTAGAAAGGAGACTTAATAATGCTTAAGGTTAAAAATTTAAAAAAGAAATTTGATGATGTTAATGTTTTAAAAGGTATTAGTTTTGATGTTAATGATATGGATATTGTAGCAATAGTTGGTCCATCCGGTAGTGGAAAAAGTACATTGCTTAGATGTTTAAATTTAATTGAAGTACCTACGAGTGGTGATATTGTTTTTGAAGGAAAGTCTTTGCTTGATAAGAAAACTAATTTATCACAAGTTAGGGAAAAAATGGGTATGGTTTTTCAATCATTTAATTTGTTTTCTCATTTAACAGTTTTAGATAATATGATACTTGCTCCGGTAAAGCTTGGAATTATGGGTAAGGGAGAAGCTAAAAGGAAGGCTTATGAATATTTGGAAATGATTGATTTAAAAGATAAGGCTTTAGAGTATCCGAATAAATTATCTGGGGGACAGAAACAAAGAATTGCCATTGTTAGAACATTAATGATGAATCCAGATATTATATTATTTGATGAACCTACGAGTGCACTTGATCCTGAGATGGTTGGGGAAGTTCTTGATTTAATTAAAGATGTTGCAGCATCTGGTAAAACTATGATTATTGTTTCTCATGAAATGAATTTTGTAAAAAATGTATCAACAAGGGTATTATTTTTAGATGAAGGAAAACTAGAATTTAATGGGAGTACAAAAGAATTTTTTAAAAACAAAAATGATAGAATTAATAGTTTTTTAGCAAAAGTAAATAAATAAATTGAAATTAAATTGTTAATTTGTTATAATGATTATAGAATAAAAATAAGGAGGAAAGTAATGAACGCTATAAACGTTAGAAGTGAAATTGGACCTTTAAAAAAGGTATTGTTACATAGACCTGGTAATGAACTATTAAATTTAACACCAGATTCTTTAAGTAGATTGCTATTTGATGATATTCCTTTTTTACCTGAGGCTCAAAGAGAACATGATGAATTTGCCACAAGGCTAAAAGAAAATGGTATAGAAGTTGTTTATCTAGAAGATTTAATGGCTGATGTACTAAATCTAAATGGAGATGTTGAAGATAAGTTTATTAGACAATTTATCTATGAGGCTGGTATAACAACTCCGAAGTATAAGACACTTGTTTTTGATTATTTGAAGAGTTTTAATAATAAAAAAGAACTTGTGTTAAAAACAATGGAAGGGATAAAACTTGAAGAAATAAGTAGAGCTAAAAGAGATGTTGAAAAATCATTAGTTGACTTAGTTAGTGAAGAATCTGATTTTTTAGCAGATCCAATGCCAAATTTATATTTTACAAGAGATCCGTTTGCTAGTGCTGGTAATGGTGTAATATTAAATAGAATGTATTCAGTAACTAGAAATAGAGAAACTATTTACGCTGAATATATCTTTAATTATCATCCAGATTTTAAAGGTATGATTGATAAGTATTATGATAGATATTTACCATATCATATTGAAGGTGGGGATGTACTTAATTTAAATAGTCATACTCTTGCTGTTGGTATTTCTCAAAGAACTGAAGCTGCAGCAATTGATGAACTTGCTAAGAATTGTTTTAAAGATCCTAATTGTAAGATTGATACAATACTTGCATTTAATATACCTGTGTCTCGTGCATTTATGCATTTAGATACTGTATTTACTCAAATTGATTATGATAAATTTACATATCATCCAGGTATAATGGATACATTACAAGTTTTTGAAATAACTGAAGGAGATATTCCTGATTCTGATGAAGATTTAAATGTTGTTGAAGTAAATGGTTCATTAGAAGAAATACTTGAAAAATATTTAGGTAGAAAGATAACACTTATTCCATGTGCAGGCGGAGAAAAAATTAGTGCTGAACGTGAACAATGGAATGATGGAACAAATACATTATGTATTGCTCCGGGTGTTGTTGTAGTATATGATAGAAATAACATTACTAATAATATTTTAAGAGAACATGGATTAAAAGTTATTGAAGTTAGTAGTGCAGAACTTTCTCGTGGTAGAGGTGGTCCAAGATGCATGAGTATGCCTTTAGTTCGTGAAGATATTGATGAAGATACATTTAACGAAGAAAATGTTCGTAAAGATGAAGCTATTCCATCAATTAAATTAGAAGATTTTATTAAGGTGGAAAATGTTAGTAAACCTGATTTAAGAGGTAGAAATTTCTTGACACTTCTAGATTATACACCAGAAGAAATTAGATATTTATTAGATTTATCTAAGGAATTAAAAGATAAAAAGAGAAATGGTGTAGAACATAGATATTTAAAGGGTAAAAATATTGTGTTGTTGTTTGAAAAGACTTCAACTAGAACTAGATGTGCATTTGAAGTTGCTGGATTGGATTTAGGCATGGGTGTTACTTACTTAGATCCAGGTGCATCACAAATGGGTAAGAAAGAATCTATTAGTGATACTGCAAAAGTACTAGGTAGAATGTATGATGGTATTGAGTATCGTGGATATGATCAAGCTATAGTTGAAGAACTTGCTAAAAATGCTGGTGTTCCAGTATGGAATGGCTTAACAACAGAATTCCATCCAACACAAATGCTTGCTGATGTAATGACTGTTGAAGAAAATTTTGGACATTTAAAAGGTATCAAACTAGTATTTATGGGTGATGCTAGAAATAATGTTGCTAATTCTTTAATGGTTGTATGTGCTAAAATGGGTATGCATTTTGTAGCATGTGGTCCTAAGAATTTATGGCCTGATGAAGATTTAGTTAATAAATGTAAAAATATAGCAATAGAAAATGGTGGTTCTATTGAAATGAATGATAATGTAATGGAAGCAACTAGAGATGCTGATGTTATTTATACAGATGTATGGGTTTCTATGGGAGAACCTGATGATGTATGGAATGAAAGAATTAATCTTTTGAAACCATATCAAGTTAATATGGATGTTATGAATAATGCAAGACCAGATGCTATCTTCTTACATTGTTTACCATCATTTCATGATTTAAATACAACTATTGGTAAAGATATTTATAATAAGTTTGGTTTAAAAGAAATGGAAGTTACAGATGAAGTATTTAATTCATCTAAATCAAAAGTATTTGATGAAGCTGAAAATAGATTACATACTATTAAAGCTGTAGTTTATGCAACAATGAGGAGCGATAATGAGTAAAATTGTTATTGCCCTTGGAGGTAATGCTTTAGGTAAAAGTCCTCTTGAACAATTATCACTATTAAAAGATGTTGCAAAAATTATTGTTAAATTAGTTAAAAATGGTGAAGAAATAGTATTAACACATGGAAATGGTCCTCAAGTTGGTCAAATAGCTTTAGGAATGGAGTACTCTTCAATTAATGGAGCAGGTACTCCGAAGGTTCCATTTCCGGAATGTGGAAGTATGAGTCAAGGTTATATTGGTTACCAATTGCAACAATGTCTTCAAAATGAAATGAAAAGAGAAGGGATTAGTAAAAATTGTGTAACTTTAATAACACAAGTTCTTGTTGATTCACATGATACTGCTTTTCAAAATCCAAGTAAGCCAATTGGAATGTTCTATAGTAAGGAAGAGGCTATGGAAATTGAAAAAGAAAAGGGTTATCAATTTGTTGAAGATGCAGGACGTGGGTATCGTAGAGTAGTACCATCTCCGATGCCAATAGATATTATTGAACATGATGTTATAAAAAATCTGGTTAATAATAATACACTTGTAATTGCCGCAGGTGGAGGAGGTATTCCAGTTGTTGATAATGGTGATGGACTTTATGGAGTTGAAGCCGTTATTGATAAAGATAGAACAGCCGCACTACTTGCAAAGCTTATTGGTGCAGATACATTATTGATTTTAACAGCAGTTCCAAAGGTTTCTATTCATTATAATACTGAAAATCAAATTGATTTAGATTTTATGAGTGTGAGTGAAGCAATGAGGTATATGGAATCTGGTGAGTTTGCTAAAGGAAGTATGCTTCCAAAAGTAGAAGCTTGCCTAGATTTTGTTAAAAATTCTCCGAATAAAGCGATTATAAGTTCTTTAGAAAAAGCAAGTGATGCTATAAATGGTATTACTGGTACTGTTATAAAGGAGGAAAAATAATATGGCAAATGCTAAGAAAAAGGCTAAAACAATGTTATCGTCTTTTTCAATTATTCTAATACTAATTTTTGGTCTTGGAATATTATCACATTTACTTCCAAATGCAAAATTCGTTGGTGAAGAAATTGTTAATGGAAGTGGTACTGTTGGAGCAACATTATCTCAAGTATTAATGGCTCCAATTAGTGGTTTTGAAAATGCTGTAGATGTAGGTATTTTCATTATGATACTTGGTGGAATGCTTGCAGTTGTTAATCAATCTGGAGCTTTAGAAACTGGTATTAAAGTTTTAGTACATAAATTGAAAGGTAAAGAAATTTGGTTAATTCCAATATTAATGACTATCTTTTCTATTTGTGGAACTACATATGGTATGTTAGAAGAAACTGTTGGGTTCTATGTTTTACTTGCTGCTACTATGATGGCTGCAGGAATGGATCCATTAGTAGGTTCTGCTACTATATTACTTGGGGCAGGAACTGGTTGTTTAGGTTCTACTGTTAACCCATTTGCAACAGGTGTTGCACTTAGTTCTCTTCCAGAAGGAATTGCTGCAGATAATGGCTTAGTAATTTTAATTGCAGTATTCTTGTGGCTAACTTCATTAATAGTTTCAATTATATTTGTTATGAGTTATGCTAAAAAAGTTCAAAAAGATAAAGGTTCTACTTTCTTATCACTAAGAGAACAAAAAAATGCTGAAAATGCATTTGGTAATTTTGCTGAAGGACAAAAAGAAGAACCTAAGTTATCTGGAAAACAAAAAGCTACATTAATTGTATTTGCTTTGGCTTTCGTGGTAATGATTATTGGATTTATCCCTTGGGGTGAATTTGGTGTTACATTATTTAAAGGCTGGAGTAATGTATTAACAGGAGCACCATTAGGTGAATGGTATTTCTATGATTCTGCATTATGGTTCTTAATTTTATCTATCATTATTGCTGTAATTAATGGTTTAGGTGAAAAAGGATATGTTGATGCATTTGTTTCTGGAGCTTCAGATATGGTTGGAGTTTTATTAGTTATTGCTATTGCAAGAGGAGCTAGTATATTAATGACTCAAACTCATTTAGATAATTATATTGTTTATAATGCTGCAGAAGCTTTATCTAAATTACCAGAAGTAGCATTCGTTCCACTTAACTATTTATTACATGTTATATTATCATTCTTAGTTCCATCATCAAGTGGACTTGCAACGCTTTCTACTCCAATAATTGCACCAATTGCTGCACAACTTGGATATAGTGTTGAAGTTGCAATTATGACTATGGTTGCTGCGAATGGTTTGGTAAATTTAATTACTCCAACATGTGGTGCTATAATGGGTGGACTTGCTCTTGCAAAAGTAGAATATTCTACTTGGTTCAAATGGGCAATTAAAATTGTTATTATTATTGGTGTATTAAATATATTTGTATTAAGTATATTTGGTTTAATCCTTTAATAGATATGAAAAACTCATCATTTGATGAGTTTTTTTAATGATGACTTTTAGAAAAACGTAAAATTCATTATCTTTTTGTAATGTCTTATTCCGAAAAAATGAAAATTTTTAAAGTTTTCGGAATAAGAAATATTTAGTTCCTTATTTTATTTGTATTAAAAATTTTAAATGTTAAAGAACAAGTATGCAATTTTTTGTTTAGCAAAATTTCCCGTAAACTCTGGGCTTAAGAGCTATTTTTGGGATACAACTGTCAAAGTTTTTGATTTTGTTCTATTCCGAGAAAATAAAAAAAATTGATTTTTTCGGAATAGAATGATATAATTATTATGGATATGGAGTGACGAATATGAAACTAATTCAAAGAAATAATTATTTAGATGAACTTATTAATGTTATAGGTATACCAGATATTAAAGTTATTACTGGGATACGAAGATGTGGTAAGTCTAAGTTGTTGGAAGAATTTAAAGAATATGTAACTAAAACAGATAAAGATGCAAATATAATTCATATTAATTATAATTTACATAAGTTTAATGGTTTAAAGAAATGTGATTTGTTGATAGATTATGTTGAAAAAAAATATGTTAAAAATAAGAATAATTTTATAATGATAGATGAAGTTCAAATGTGTGAGGATTTTGAAGTTGCTATAAATAATTTTCATGCTGAAGAAAAATATGATATATATATTACTGGTTCAAATGCATTTTTAATGAGTAGTGATTTGGCAACTTTGTTTACAGGTAGAACTTTTAAAATTGAAGTTTATCCATTTTCTTTTAAAGAATATGTTGAATATTATAAGATAAAAGATATTAATGATGGTTTTGATAAATATGTTAAGGAAGGCGGTATGTCAGGAGCTTATCTTTATAAAAATGATGAAGAAAAGTATCAATATATAAAGGAAGTTTTTAATACATTAATAATTAGAGATATTAAGGATAAATATAAGATAAGAAATACTAATATTATTGAAAATCTAGCTAATTATTTGATAGATAATATTTCTAATTTAACTTCTGCAAATAATATAGCAAGTGCTTTAAATGCAAATAATGTTAGTATAACGGATAAAACTATAACAAAATATATTAATTATTTATGTAGTGCATATTTATTTTATAAAATAGAAAGATATGATATTAAGGGTAAAAAATTGTTGAGTACTCACAATAAATATTATTTAGCAGATCCATCTTTTAAGTATGCAGTTTTAGGTACTAGAAATATGGATTATGGTAGAGTCTATGAAAATATTGTTGCGATAGAACTTTTAAGAAGAGGTTATGAAGTTTATGTTGGAACTCTTTATCAAAAGGAAATTGATTTTGTTATTAAAAAACAAAATGAAAAAATATATATTCAAGTATCTGATGATATTTCTATTGAATCTACTTTTGAAAGGGAAGTATCTCCGCTTTTGAAAATTCAAGATGCTTATCCAAAAGTATTAGTTGCTCGAACAAAACATGATACTTATCAATATGAAGGTATTTATGTTGTTGATATAGCTAATTTTTTAAGTAGTGATAAGGCAATATAAAAAAATTCTATTCCGAAAAAATGAAAATTTTTAAAGTTTTCGGAATAGAATTATTATTTTGTTCTCTTTAAATGATGGTAGCTTGAGTTTATTGTTGTTTGTAAGTCTTGTTCACTTTTTGGAGTTACTTTCATTATTATTTCTTTTAGAACTTTTTCATCAATTACTCTGTTACCTAGAGATTGGAGAGTAAATATTGTGAATAAGTCACTTGATAAGTTTAGATTAAATGTTTCTTTTAGACGCCTTAGTCTTTGAATGATGAATTTTTTGTAAAATATTGATTCAGTGTCATCTTTTAGTAAGTGTTTAAAGTTACTTAATATAAAGAAATAAGGACTTAGTTCTGGTACTAGGTTATTTTTTTCTTTTATATATTTATCTACGATTGGTGGAACTAGAAAGTTGGTGATACTGTTTTGATGTAGGGTATCTAAATCATTTGATAGAGAATCCCAGCAAATATCAATATCATAAATTCCATCAATTTTATACTTTTCATCTTTAAGATAAATCATGATTGATGAGTGACCAGCTTCTTCAATTTTTGAAGCCCAATTTATTCGATCAACTTTTAGATTTAGGGCATCTGCATACATTAAAAATAGGTTAGTATATCCTGCACAAACTATTTTTTCTCCCTTTAGTATTTGAGAAACACTTCTACTTTTGTTGATATCTTCATTTATACCTTCTTCATTGTATGGTTTTTGTTTTAATAAATTATAGATATAGTATGTTGCTTCAGCGGGTGAATAATTCTTATCTTGTATTTTTTTTAAATCACTACATATTGTTTGATACATCATTAACATATCTTTAAGATTTATTATTTCAGTGTGAGTATATTTATCTTGGAAACACACGTTATCATGTATTAATGGATTAGTAATTAATGTTAATTTATCTTGAAAAGATAGCTTTGATACTTGTAAAATAATATTTCTTTTTTGCTTAAGTAATAATTTTGGGACATCATTTAGTGACATAATTGGGATGTGTATTGTTGCATCATCAAGACTATTAAGTAAGTCTTTTCTTTTTAATAATTTTTTTATTTCATCTTCTGAATTAAATATAGAATCAAAATCATCTTTTGTTAATTCACGATGTTTTAAAAATGCAAGATATTCCTTGGTATTTTTAAATATTAATTGTAGTTCATTTTCATCTTCATAATATGTAGCTATTTTTCCTACATTTTGTTCTTTATTAATAATTATTTGTAAGTTCATAATAATACCCCCGTTTTGTGATATATATTCTAACATAGGTTTGTGTATATGTCAAATTAATATTTACAAATTTTTTAGTTTTTGATAAAATAATTATGGAGGATAAAAAATGAAGACGATTGAAGAAATTGATTTAAAAAATAAATGTGTGGTATTAAGAAGTGATTTTAATGTTCCAGTGGAAAATGGAGTTATCAAAGATAATTCGAAGATTTCTAAGGAATTACCTACGATTAAGTATTTGCTTGATAATAATTGTAAGGTTGTAATACTTAGTCATTTTGGAAGAATTAAAAAAGAAGAAGATAAGAAAAAAAATAGTTTAAAAGTTGTTGCTATGGAACTTGCTAATTTACTAAAAAAAGAAGTTAAGTTTATTGACAATTGTTATGGTGAAAAGGTTAAGAAAATGGTTTTATCATGTAATTTAGGTGATGTTATTTTACTTGAAAATACCAGATTTATGGATGTTTTTGAAAAACGTGAAAGTGGAAATGACTTAGAACTAGCTAAATACTTTGCTTCTTTAGGTGATATATATATTAATGATGCTTTTGGTTCAATGCACAGAGCTCATGCATCAACTGCTGGTATTTGTAAGTACTTACCTCATGCTATTGGTTTTTTAGTAATGGATGAACTTAAACATTTAGAAATACTAGTTAAAGATACACCTCATCCTTTTGGTGTTTTTATGGGGGGAGCTAAAGTTGATGATAAATTGCCTATTATTAAATCTTTGTTAGAAAGATGTGATTATTTATTGGTAGGTGGTGGTATTGCCAATTCATTTTTGAAAGCAAAGGGTGCTGATGTTGGAAACAGTATCGCAACTGATGATAAAGATATATTAAATGAACTTGCTGATTTAATGGAAGCATATAAGAAAAAAATAGTTTTGCCGATAGATTTTACAATAGATGATGGAATTATATATGACTTAGGTAATAAAAGTATAGACATGTTTAAAAAGTATATTGATATGTGTGAAGTAATATTTGTAAATGGAACATGTGGTAAGTTTGAAGATGAAAGATTCATCGAAGGAACTCAGAATTTATTTAACGTGTTGCTTGAAAGTGGTAAAAAAGTTATCATAGGTGGTGGAGATACAGCAAGTGCTGTTAAAAAGTTGGGATTTAATAATAAATTTTATTATGTATCAAGTGGAGGCGGAGCTACTTTAGAATATATCGCAGATAAAAATCTTAAAGCATTAGAATGGATGGAATAAAATGAAATATTTAGTTTGTAATTTTAAAAATAAATTACTTAAAGAAGATATTATAAAATATAATAATAGACTTGGAGACATTGAAACAAAAGTAAAGTTAGTTTTAATTCCTCCGGTATGTTATTTATCAATGTTTGATAAAACGAGTTATGAACTTGGGGTTCAGGATATAAGTTCATTTATGGATAAAACTATAACTGGAGAAATTGAAGCTTTTCAAGTAAAGAGTCTTGGAGTAACATATGTTATTATAGGTCATAGTGAAAGAAGAAACTATAAACATGAAATAAATATTGATTTTATAAACAAGATTAATAACGCTAACGAAGCTGGTTTAAAAGTAATATATTGTATTGGTGAATCATTATCTGATAGAGAAAATGGTAATACTTATATGGTACTTGAAAAACAAATAAGTGAAGTACTTAATAATGTTAGTCTTAAAAATATTATGATTGCATATGAACCTGTTTGGGCAATAGGTACCGGAGTAACTCCGGAAATTGATGAAATAAATGAAACAATTAATTTTATAAAAACAACGATAATGGAAAAATATGAATATAAGATGGATTGTTTATATGGTGGTAGTGTTAATAACGAAAATATAGAGTCTTTATGCAAAATTAAAAATATTAATGGCTTTTTAGTAGGTGGAGCATCATTGGATGTAACAAAAGTTAAAGATATATTGGTTGAAATGGAGAAGTAAAACACTTCTTCTTTTAAAATATAACTTTTTCGACATAATTTTACATAGATATACAAAACTAGACATAGTTTGGCAAAAGTTTTTGTAGCTTTTTAGGTATTAGTGTCTTATAATGAGGTTGTAGGGATGAAAATAAGTTTTTTATACGAAAGGGAAAAATATGAAAAAACAATTTAGGGTAGTGGTTGTAGATGACAATGAAACGCTTATTAAGAGTGTAAAAGATTACTTTAAGAATAGTGAGGCAGTAAGTGTTGTTGGGGGATTTACTGATGGAAGATGTGCTGTTGATTATTTACTGAACAATAAAAATTCATATGATTTAGTTATGTTAGATTTGATTCTTACGCATTATGATGGACTTAAAATACTTGAAGAAATGAAACATCACAATATTGAAAAGAAAATTATGGTTTTATCAAGCTTTAAAGATGATTTTACGATTAAGAGAGCTCAAGTACTCGGAGCAAGTTATTTTATGCTAAAACCAATCGACATGGATGTAGTAAATAATAGAATTAGTGATTTAATAGCACATAAAGATGAAGTTTTAGATTTAAAAAGTGAAAAGTTAGAATTAGGTGTAAGTATCATGCTTCATGATTTAGGAATACCCAGCCATGTTCGAGGTTATCAATATATCAGAGAAGGAGTACTCTTATTATATAGAGATGAAGAAGCATCAGTCTTGGTTACTAAAGAAATATACCCGAAGATTGCCGATAAATACCAAACCACATCTAGCAGAGTTGAAAGAGCAATACGACATGCAATAGAGATAAGTTGGACCAGAGGTGACATCAAACTTATGGAAGACTTGTTTGGTAATAGTATCGATTTTGATCGTAGCAGACCTACAAATTCGGAATTTTTAACAACGTTAGCAGATAGATTTAAGCTAGATAATAAAGAAATGGTATTTTAGCTTCCTGTTTACACAGGGGCTTTTTTGTTGTATTTTTTGGGGTCATGTATTATAATAAGGTTATGAAGGTGATTATAAATGAAGAAAATATTAACTATTATATTAGATGGTTTTGGTTATCGTGAAGAAGAAAAAGGTAATGCAATACTTGCTGCTCACATGAAAACTTTCACTGAATTATGGAATAAGTATCCCCATGCTTTGCTTGAAGCTAGCGAAGAGGCTGTTGGTTTATCAAAAGGTCAAGCTGGTAATAGTGAAGTAGGTCACATGACAATTGGTGCAGGTAGATTATTAAAACAAAGTGAAATGTTAGTTAATGATTTTTTGAAAGAGCCTGATATGGAAAATGCTAATGTTATCAAACTTTTAGAAAACAAAGATAAAGATGTTCATATCATGGGATTATGTAGTGATGGAAATATTCATGCTGGTGTAGATGATTTTTTAAGTATGTATAAATTCTTAATTGATAATGGATTTACTAAGATACATTTTCATTTAATAACAGATGGTAGAGATACTGGTGTTCATGATGCAATGAAATATATTAATATGATAAAAGATATTATTATAAAATATGGTGTTGGTGATGTTGTTAGTATTTGCGGAAGATATTATGCAATGGATAGAGATGAAAATTGGGATAGAACAAAAGCTTATTATGATTTGGTAGTAGGTGGTAAAGGATTAAGTTCAATCAATATTGAAAAAAGTATCAATAGTAGTTACGAAAAAGGAATCACTGATGAATTCATTAAACCAATTATATGTAGTAAAAATACAATAAAAAATGGTGATATAATTATGTGGATGAATTATAGAGCGGATCGTGCTAAACAAATTTTATCATCAATAGTTAACTGGAGTACATTTGAAGGATTTAGTACAGAGAATATGAAAGATACTTTAGTATTTAGTTTCTTACCAGTTGATAAAAAAATTAAAACATATAATTTAATTGAGCCAGTTGTAGTCAAAAATTCATTAGGTCTATATTTAAGTGAACTTGATTTTACTCAAGCTAGAATTGCTGAAAGTGAAAAATTTCCACACGTTACATACTTCTTTGATGGTGGTGTTGATGGCAAGATAAAAGGCTGTGATAAATTTCATATTCCATCACCAAATGTTGCAACATATGATTTAAAACCGGAAATGAGTTGTGTTGAAGTTACAAAAAGAGTAATTCTTTCAATGAATAATGATTATGATTTCATTTTAGTTAATTTTGCTAACCCAGATATGGTTGGTCACACTGGTAATATGGATGCTGCAACTAAGGCTTGTATGGCGGTTGATATGTGTTTAAATAAAATAATGGAAAAGGCAGAAGATAATTTTTATAAAGTAGTTATTCTTGCTGATCATGGTAACGCTGATATAATGATTAATGATGATGGTAGTATTTGTACAACTCATACTACTAGTGTTATTCCTTTTATATTATGTGATGAGAAGGTTAAGTTACAAAAAACTGGTTCACTAGTTAATGTTGCACCGACGATTCTTGATTATATGGATATAGCTATTCCAAAGGAAATGGAAGGAACAGAATCATTAATTATTGAATAATTATAAGGAGGTTTTATGTTTTATTATAAAGTAGATGGCAATAAAATATTTAAATATGAAGTTAGTTATGATTTAGAAATTGTAAAAAAATTACAAAATGAATTAGCTAATGATTGTAGTATAGAAAAGGAATATACTTATTCTTCGGTTGGGGTACCTCATAGAGCTAAGAATGTAAAATATAAAAAATTTGAATATAAATTTGTGGATACTCGATATGATTTTTATGGTGATGATGATATTTATGAAGTAAATACAATTGAGTTAATAACACCTCCACTTTATAATTTGATTGAAGAAATTTTAAAGGGAAATGTTTTAGCTTTAGAAAAACTATTTGCAAAAAAAATTGATTTGAAAGAAAAAAATGTTAAAGATGTCGATTATTACCAAGTATCTTTCCAACATTTATTTAAAGTTACTTTAGTTGATGTAATGGATTTAGAAATGTATGAAAAGTTATTAGATTTTGTTAATTCACCAAAACTTAAAAATAAAAATGACTATAGCTTAGTTCTTAATAAAGGTAAGAAAAAATAGGTGAGGTTTTATGTATTATTTTAAAGTAATTGATAATGATGTATATAAATTTAAGGTTAATTATGATTTAGCAAGTGTGCAAAAATATCTTTATTATTTAGCAATTGATTTAGGTAAAACTGTGCATAGCAATTATGTTACAGAAAAACCACATAAAAATGCTGATAAAATTTATAAGACATATAATGTTAAATATTTTGGTAAAAGTAAAGATTTTAAACCATTATTTGAAGTGGATTGTGAAGAAGTAGTTAGACCTAGTCTATATAAATTAATTGAAAAAATAATTAATGGTGATAATAAAGCTTTAGAAGAACTATATGACTATAAGGTTGAAAAGAATGGTAATAAAAGAGACGTAAATTTTTACTATAGTATATTTAGGGATTTATTTAGTTTTGAATTTATTGATAAGATGAATTTAGAAATGTATAATGAAGCAAGAAAATTTATGGAACTTGAACAAATAGAATACAATAGGGGAAAAGAAAGGTAAGGTAAAAATGTATTATTACTCTGTTGGTGAAGATGTAATAAAGAAATATAGGGTTATTTTTAGTGTTGATAGTTTAAGAAATATAGAAAAAGATTTAATAAAGGATTGTAATATAGAAAGATGTAATTGTTATATGACATATGGGTTACCCCATAGAAGTGTTGGAATAAACTATAAAAAATTTGAATATGAAAAAATTGGAGTTAAAGAAGATTTTTATGGTGATTTAGATATATATGAAGTAAATACTATTGAATTAATTAATCCTTATTTATATGAAGTAATTGAAAAAATAATTGGGGGTAATACTAATTCTTTGGAAGAACTTTTTAGTTATAAAGTAGAATGTGTTAATGAAAAAGAAAAAAATATAGCTTATTATGTAGACTTATTTCAACGTGAATTTAGTTTTGAATTAATTGATACATTAGATTTAGATATATATAATAAGGTTAGTGAATTTTTGGGACTTAATAAATTAAAAAATAAAGAAATAAATTTAGCATGTAATTTAGTGAAAAGTTGATATAAAATATATGTCAATAGTTTTTGAAAATGTCTC
>SAMEA104315427__coassemble_497_pt1 | contig 38360 bp, 37 predicted proteins | sample SAMEA104315427__metabat2_high_PE_043 | metagenome-assembled genome bin SAMEA104315427 (sample SAMEA104315427) | gut metagenome | biome: Monkey gut; feature: monkey-associated habitat; material: faeces | place: China | collected 2013
TGTGATAGACATATAAATATTATTGTTATATAATTTAGGTGGGTGGAGTTATGTATAATTATGATTTTTTAAAAGACAAGGAACATGCTATTAATGAAAAGGAACAAGTTTTAGTTAGTTTTGGAAACAAAAAATTATTAGTTAATATAATGCTTACTGATAAAAATTTGTTATTCTTTTATGATACAGAAAAAGACTCACCACTTAAATGTAGCAAAATGTGTGTGGTTCCTCAATATGAAGTATTATTAAAATTGAGTCTTGATAATCTTGACTATCATATTATGGATAATTTCACTGAGATTAACTTTAAAGGTGATGTAATATCAATCTATAATTTTAACTTAGATGATTTTATAAAACTTTAAAATTATCAAAAAGTCTTATAGTTCCTATAAAGATATTCGTATGAAGTAAAATGACTAGAGTTTTTTCTAGTCATTTTTGATTGTTAATTTTTAAACAAAATAAAATGACTAGATTATCTAGCCACTTAAATTTTATCTTTTTTAATTTTTATAGTTATTATATATTCTGTTGGTAAGTTCATTTCTTCCATAGAAACTTTATTTGAATCAAAGTTAAGTCCACGAACTGTTTTAATAACAGTATCTAAGTAATTATTTTGAACTGGAATATTAGAATTTGTTTCTGGAATAAAGAAATCATCTAGCATTTCAATATTTTCTGTGTTATTAATTAAATTTTCTTGAGCTTTAACCTCAGGTGTTTTTGATGTAACGATTGGTGTAATTTCTTCGGTATTCATATTTGCTGCGGAATCTTCTAGAAAGTTAAAGAACTTGTTAGGCATCTTTTCAGGATTTGAAAAGAATGTATCTGGTGTAACTACCTTTTGTTCTTTTTTATCATCAATAGTTAGTTGTTCTATTTGTTCTGGTTTATTTAAACTATTTATGTCAATAGCATTATTAACAACATTACTTATATTAGGCATATTATTTATAATAGGTACTTCTTCTTGTTCCATATTAACCTCGCTATTTTCTATATTTTTTATTTCATCTTCAAGTTGTTTAACTGTAAGACGTTCATTAATAATTTTATTTAATAACATTTTTTGAGTTTCATGATTTGATGCTTTTAATAAAGTTCTGGCATGTCTTTCAGAGATTTTTCCTTCTAAAATAGCATTTTGAACAGATTCATCTAATGTTAATAAACGTAATTTATTAGAAATTGCTGATTGAGATAATCCCATTTTTCTAGCTAATTCTTCTTGAGTCATGTAACCTTTGTCTAAGAGTGCTTGATATGATTTAGCTTCTTCGATTGCTGTTAGATCTTTTCTTTGAATGTTTTCAACAATTGCAACTTCTGCAGAAGCATTATCATCTAAGTTAGATATTATTGCTGGAACTGATGCAAGACCTGCTAGTTTCGCTGCCTTATATCTTCTTTCTCCGGCGATAATTTCATACTTATCGTTTTTTCTTCTTAATACAAGAGGTTGAATAATTCCATGTTGCTTAATTGATGAAGCTAAGTCTTGTAGTGATGCATCATCAAAAGCTAATCGTGGTTGAAAACGATTAGGAATTATGTCCTCGATAGGAACTTGTAATATAGTATTTTCAATTTTATTATTCACATATATCAACCCTTATCATATATAATCATACCTTATTTATGTTTTTTTTGCAATGGCTTTTTTATAATTTTTTCATATGGTCTTACATCTTTACTTAAAGTTTTATTTATTTTCTTTATTTTAATAATGTTTCTCATTCCTGTATCATTGTAAAGTTCGAAACTTTCTACTTTTTCTATTTTACCATTCATTTTTTCAATTGCATATTCTGCAAGAGTTATTTCTTCTTTGTTGCTTCCCTTTAAAGCTATAAAGAATTTATCTTTTTTTACCAAAGGCATGGCTAGTTCAGTTAAAATAGTCATATTTGTTACTGCTCTAGCTGTTACAATATCATAGTAATTTAATCTTTCTTTTGTAAAAGTTTCTACTCTGGTGTTGATAACTTCGATGTTATCAACATTTATTTTTTTTACGAGTTCTTTTAAAAATGTTGTTTTTTTATTGTTGGAATCTAACAAAGTTACTTTTAAATTTGGATAAAATATTTTTAAGACCATTCCTGGAAAACCTGCACCTGAACCAATATCAAGTAGATTATCACAAGTATTTAAATCTATTACTTTTGTTAAAGTTAAGCTATCATAAAAATGTTTTAAATATATTTCCTCTATTGTTTTTATAGCAGTTAAATTAGTATGAGCGTTATATTCCATTAAAAATGATGCATAAATACTTAGTTTGTCAAGTTGTTCTTTATTTACATCAATACCAAGTAACTTTGTATTATTTATAAATTCATCTAATGTCATTTTTACCATACTCTTTCTTTAAATAAACTGTTAATACAGAAATATCAACTGGATTTACTCCGCTGATTCGAGATGCTTGAGCTATTGTTTTTGGTCTAATATTTGATAATTTTTGTTTTGCTTCACTTGCTAAGTTTGTTACTAAGTCATAATTTATATCATCTGGTATTTGTTTTTCTTCCATACGTTCAAGCTTTTCAACTTCTTTTAAAGCTTTGTTAATATATCCTTGATACTTTGCATTTATTTCAACTTGTTCAATCACTAAGGGATTATAATTTATTTCAATGAAATTTTTAATGAACTCCATATTTATTTCTGGTCTTTTTAATAAGTCATAAAAAGATAAACCTGTTAATGGAACATTTAAGTTATTTGCAACAAATATATTTTTTACTTCTTCAGTTAAATGAAGAGTATTATCTTTTAAATAGTTTGTTAAGTTCTTTATTGCTTCTTCTTTTTCTAATAATTTTTTATATTGTTCATCAGTAATTGTACCAACCTCTTTAGCATAATGTCTAAGTCTTAAATCTGCATTATCATGTCTTAATATAAGGCGAAACTCTGCACGTGATGTTAGCATACGATATGGTTCAATTGTGCCTTTTGTTACTAAGTCATCAATCAAAACACCGATATACGCATCACTTCTTTTTAATACTAATGGTTCTTTATTATCAATTTTTAAAGATGCATTTATACCAGCCATAATTCCTTGACCTGCAGCTTCTTCATAACCACTTGTTCCATTAATTTGTCCCGCAGTAAATAAATTTTCTAATATTTTATTTTCTAGACTTGGTTTTATTTGTAATGGATCTATAGCATCATATTCAATTGCATAAGCATATTTACTTATTACAGCATTTTCTAATCCATGAAGACTATGAACCATTTTTTCTTGAACATCTTCAGGCATACTTGTTGAAAAACCTTGTAAGTACCAATCATCATAATAAAGACTTTCAGGTTCTAAGAATAATTGATGTCTTTCTTTATCTTTAAATCTCACAATTTTATCTTCGATTGATGGGCAATATCTTGGACCAACTCCGGTTGCATAACCACCATACATTGCTGATTTAGTTAAATTATCTCTGATTATTTGATGAGTATTTTCATTGGTATATAAAAGGTAACATGATTTTTGGTCTTCGATTTTATAAGATGGTTCATCATCATAAGAAAAAGTCCAGAAAGTGTTATCTCCCTTTTCTTCTTCCATCACAGAAAAATCTATTGAATCTTTTTTAATTCTTTGAGGTGTACCTGTTTTTAATCTAATTATTTTTAAACCATAATCTTTTAATTTTGTTGATAAATAGTTACTTCTTTTTTCGCCATGAGGTCCACCCGGAGTATTTTTACTACCCACTAAAATATTACCACATAAATATGTACCTGTTGTTAAAATAACAGCTTTTCCTTCAATTTTTTCTCCATTTTCAAGTATTACACCTTTAACTTTGTTATTATCTACAATTAAATCTTCAACTAATGATTCTTTTATTGTTAAGTTAGGCATATTAAGTAATATTTCTTGCATCTTTTTTGGATATGTAACTTTATCTGCTTGAGCTCTTAAACTTCTTACTGCAGGTCCTTTTGAATTATTTAACATCTTTATTTGTAAGTGAGTTTTGTCTGCTACTTTACCCATTAATCCTCCTAGGGCATCAACTTCTCTTACAATTATACCTTTCGCTGTTCCACCTATAGATGGATTACATGGCATATCTCCGATATTATTAATATTTCCTGTTACTAATAATGTTTTTTTACCTAATTTTGCGGCGATGTGACTTGCTTCAATTCCGGCATGTCCACCACCTACTACTATAACATCATACATATATTTTTCACCTACTTTCCTAAACAAAAATTACTAAATATTTTATCTACTAATTCATCTTTATAACTCATTCCCATTATTTCACCAAGATAATCCCAAGCATTTTTTAAATCGATTTCAACAATATCAACTGGAAAACCTGCATTTAAATTATCTTGTGCACTTTTTAAAGAATCACTAGCTTTATTAACTAAATCTATTTCTCTGACATTCGATAAATAACTCATATCTTTATTTATTACATTTTTTAAATTCAATTTATCTGATATTTTATTTTTTAATTCATCTAACCCATTTAATTCAATTGTATTACCGTATATTACATCTTTGATATAATCAGGTACAATTAATTTCTTTTCTAAGTCTGTTTTATTTATGAAAAGTATTAGTTTATCTGAATTATATTTATTTAACATAGCCTCTTCTTCATTACTTAATTCTTCATTGTTATTTAAAACGAATAATACTATGTCAGAATTATCTGCAGTTTTTTCACTTTTTTCTACTCCGATTTGTTCTACTAAATCATCTGTTTTTCTTATACCTGCAGTATCTATTAAATTAATTGCAACGCCATCTATGGTAATTGTTCCTTCGATGGTATCTCTCGTTGTACCTGGAATATTCGTAACTATTGCTTTATCTTCATCTAATAAACTATTTAATATGCTACTTTTACCTACATTTGGTTTACCAATAATTGCAACATTTACGCCTTCTTTAATAAGTCTTCCATTTTTGGCACCATTTACTAGGGAATCTAAATCTTTTTTTATGTCTGTTAGGTAATCATGCATTAATTCATTTGTTACATCTAATTCATCAGTATACTCTGGATAATCAATATTTACTTCGATGTTTGCAAGTATCTTTGCTATTTTTTCTCTTAGGTTAGATATTTTTTTACTTAACTTTCCATCTACATTATTAATTGCTAGTTTTCTAGCTGCATCAGTTTTTGCTGTTATTAAGTCGTTTACTGATTCTGCTTCAAGAAGATTTATTCTTCCATTTAAATAAGCTCTTTTTGTAAATTCACCAGGTTCAGCAAGTCTTGCACCTTTTTTTAGAAGTAACTCTAACACTTTATTAGTGGTTGTTATTCCTCCATGACAATTTATTTCTACGATATCTTCTGTTGTATATGTTCTTGGACACTTCATAACCATAACAAGAACTTCATCTATTACTTCATCTTCATCTTTAATGTGTCCATAATATATTTTGTGTGATTCTTCTGTTATTTTTTCAGTAAAAATACTATTTACTATACTTATAGAATCTGCCCCACTTAAACGAACAATGGATATTGCACCATTTATAGCAGTTGATATTGCACATATTGTATCATCCATAAAAAATACTCCCTTTCATCGGAAGTATTATAACATACATTTGATTAAATATAAAGGGTATTTTTGGCGACATTTATGTGCTAAAAAAATAAGTTCATAACAAACCTATTAATTTTTAACTTTATCCTTTAAAGATTCTGCATAACCTATGAGTTTTAATTGATCTTCACTTTTCATATAAATAAACATTTCCATTAATTCTTGTTCTTTAGGATTTAATGTTTTATTCATATATTTTATCGGCGTATCATCAGTTGTTAAACCTAATAAATAATCAGTACTTGTTTCTAAATAATTAGCTAAATCTATTAAAGTTGTTGCTTTTGGATAACTTTGACCTGATTCATACATGCTTATGGCTTCTTGAGTAACTCCGATGCTGATAGCTACATTTAATTGACTTTTGTTTCTCTTTTCTCTGATAATTCTTAAATTTTCCATAGATTATTCCTTCCATAAATAATTTTACAATAATAATTTATATTTTAAATAAGTATTTCTTATATTAGAAACAATCTACACTTATATTTAGTATAACTTGTATTTATTTTGCAAAAAAAATTGCCTCTTTATAGAGGCTTAATAACAACGTGTCTATTTGGCTCTTCGCCTTCGCTTTCTGTTTTAACTCCTTTAAAGTCTGTTAATATATTGTGTATAATTCTTCTTTCATATGACGTCATATTATCTAGAGAAACAGGCATTTTTGTTTCTACGACTTCTTTAGCAGTTTTCTTAGCTAACCATTCTAATCTTTTTTGATTCTTTTCTTTATAGTTTGACACATCTAAATTAAATTTATAATATATTCCTGTTACATTTTGAATATATTGTTTTGCTATAGTTTCAATAGCTTTAAGTGTTGCTCCTTCACGACCAATTAGAATCTTATCTTTATTTGAGAATAATCTAATTGTTAATCTGTCATCTTTGTTGGTAACTTCGATTGTTACTTCAAGTCTCATGTTTTCAACAAGTTTTCTTATAAATTCTTTTAATTCATTGTTAATATCACTTTTTAAGAAAGCTGTTACTTCATAGATTGTTCCTTGAAATAATTTACCTTTTTTTACTGTTGATGTATAAAGAAATTCTTCTTTGGAAAGATTATTTTCTTCCATTAATTTCTTAATTGCTTCTTCAATAGTTTTTCCTTCTTTAGTTAGTTTTTCCATACTTCATACCTTCTTTCTTAACTAATTTATCTTTAATTTTATCTTTTTTATTTGTTTTATCCTTTTTATTAGTTAAGTCTTTGTTATTTACTAAATTAATTATTATGTTTTGTACAGCGATGAATGCATATGTTACAATCCAGTAGAATGCTAATGCAGTTGGAAGGGTCATTGATGCATAAGTTATAACAAATAACATAACATATAACATAATTTTCATTTGTTTTGCGGCTTCAGGTGATTGAGTTCCAGCCTGAGACATTGTTTGTTTGAATGAATAATATGTTGATACAGCAATTAATAATAGTAATAATAAATATAGATAGTTACCAGATTTAATGCCAACAAGTGGTGTCATACCTAGGTTATATGTAAGAAGTGTTTCTTCATATATTGCTGGTGTTCTATAAATTGCTTGTAAGAAAGCAAAGAATAATGGAAGTTGAATGAATGACATTAAGCAACCTACCATTGGGTTTACTTTATACTTTTTATATACAAGAATTGTTTCTTGACTTTTTGCCATTAATGATTCATTATCTGTTCTATTGCGATATTTTCTTTCTATTTTTTCTATTTCAGGTTGAGCTTTTTTCATATTCATTGTTTGTTTTGTACTTTTAATTGTAAATGGCAACAAAATGATACGTATTGCTAAACCAATTAATATTAAAGAAATACCTAGATTACCAACTAATTTGCCTAATGCAAGGATAAGGAATGCTAGTGGTTTTACAAATAGAAATTCCCATAGACCAGATGATTCATTTGAATTAACTTTAAAACTATCACAAGATGGAAGGTCGTCAAAATCAACATTTAATTGGTCTTTATATTCTTTATATATGTTATATAGTTCACCATCTTTTTCAGGTAAACATACGATATCTTTTTCAAGCATTTGACCTGTTTCTTCATATGTTACTATTTTGTTGTCTTTATCTTTAATGTATTTGTTACTACCACATCCACTAGTTAATAACAATACACTTATTAGTGTTATGATCATTAATTTATTTTTCATGATTTTCCTTTCTTAATGCTTTTACTAAATCATTTTGTAAATCATTATATGAAGCATTATTTGCTTCCCTTTTAATCATTATAATATAATTACGATTATTTTTAAAGAGAAATCTGTTATTATCTACAATATTTCTAAATTGTCGTTTAAATTTGTTTCTTACAACAGCGTTTCCTAACCTTTTACCTACGGCAATACCAAAATTAGGCTTTATAAATTCTTTTTCTTTATAAAATACTATTGAATATTTTCCTTTAAGTTTGTTTCCACTATTAATTATCTCATGGAAGTCTTCATGAGATTTAACCATTTCATATCTTTTCATAATATGTAGTTTAGGAAAAAAACCACATTAAAGTGGTTTTTATTTACATAAAACTTTGCGTCCTTTTCTACGACGATTATTTAGAATATCAGTGTTTTTACGAGCAAAAAATCCATGTTTTTTAGCTGCTTTTCTTTTATTTGGTTGATATGTTCTTTTCATAATATAATTTCTCCTTTTCTTTAATAGCGTTATTATTATAATATTAAAATGAGTAATAAGTCAAGAAAAATCGGTATAAATCAGAACAATTGTGTAAATAATTTTGTTTTTACCGATGTTTTCTAAGTTATATTTATAATATTTTTTTACTTTTAAGTATGATGAATATAATGATTTTTCACATATTTTCTCCTTATCATTATATTTTTATTATACATTATATTAGTTTTATCTGCAATTTTAATGTGCAAAATTTGCAGTTTAACTTAATTTATCGTTTCAGTTATAATGATATTAGGTCTTTTGTAAATACGCATACGTTGTTTATTTGTTCTTTTTAAAGTTATTTCTTCTAATTCTTCTTCATAAGTATGATAATCTTGATATAATCTATTTACTAATTCTGAAGTTATAATTGATTCTTTCTCTGTTTTTGAAAGATTAGATCTATTTGTATTTACTGGAATATCTTTTCTAAATAAATTAATAGCTATTTTATTTTCATCTGGGTAATTGTAGTTTAATTCTATAAGTGGATATTCAAAATATGTTTTAGAATTTAAATAAATTCCATTTATAAATAATGTTTCATAGTATGCTCTGGTATTTGATTTTTCTGTGTATTTTAAGCTTGGTAAAACATCTAGTGAACGAATTATATTCATGATACGATGATAAATATTATATAATGCAACATTATAATATAGTGATGTATCTGAAATTTTAGCAATATCACTTTTAGAAAGATATTCTTCCACTACTGAAAACTCAAGTTCAATTAATGAATTTAAGTAATCATATATTTCCTTAGATAAAGTATTTTTGTGAGTCTCTAGTAGACATTTTAAACTTGCTTTTGTATTAAATAATGAATTCATAACAAAACTCCCTTTCGATTTAAGTATATTTTACCATGTTTTTTAGGGAATTTAAAGTGAAGTATGTGTAAAATTATTATTATTACTAGAAGGTTTATATGTTTTGTGATATATTTATAGTAGGGTGATAAGTTATGACAGATAACATGAAGAATGAATGGTTAGATATGATAGCTAAAGTTTATTCAAATTTACACAATACAGATAGGGTACTTAAAGCAGCAAGTTTGTCTGATAAGAAAAGGGAAAAACTTGCTAAATTCTTTGATAGAATGGATCGTGTACATAAACATGTTTCTGATACAAAAAGTGTTGATGGAGATATAGCTTTAAAACATTTTTATCACGAGTTATATGTTATTAAACCTAAAGATATACCTGATGCATACTTTCAAAATCAAGTTAAAATTGCTAGAGAAAGAGGTTATGGTAATATTGAATTAACAGAAAAGAAAAAAAAGAAAAAAGAGATGTTTAAAATGATTGTTCAATATTATTTAGTATTTTTCCAAAGTATGAAGGAGACCTTGACCTAAATTATTTAACTAATGCACAAGGGTTGGTTCTTCCTAGGGTTTTGAACGGCAATTTAAATTTAGATGGACTTACTAAAAATGTAAATCTATTAAATTAAATAGTCTAACTTCAGCTGAAAGATTAAAGATTTATACTGGTTTTGATCTTGATTATATAGATTGTGATTATGAAATTAAAGAAGAAATAATGAATAATCCAGAAAAATATTATGTAATCGAAGAAGAATTAGAAGAAAATACTGGAAAAAGCAGATAAAAAAGAATCCGTTGAGGATTCTTTTAATTTGCATATATTTTAGGTAAGTTATATATAAAAGTAAATTTGTAGTAATTTGATTTCATGCTTTTATTTAAGTCGTAGCTTTTAGTAAATTTTTTATTATAATCGATACCTGTTTTTAATATATATAATATAATGTTAGACCATTCTGGACATTCTTCATAGTATTTACTAGATTGATAATAGTTTTTAACTTCATCAAAGATAAATGGTAATTCAATTTGTTCATAAATTGTTATATCTTCATTTATTGATAAAATACCAAAAGTTGAAGTAGATGGTTTACCAAGGAATGTGTTAATGGCACCGGTGTTAATAAATAAATGATTTTTATATTCTTTATAAAAGTATTTATGTGTATGTGCAAATAAAAATATATCTGCATTATAATCATTAAGTAGCTTATTAAATGTTGATATTGATGTTTGATTTATTATATCTTTTGTATTGTATGGACTTCCATGAGATAAAAGTATTTTTTTATTATTAATTGTTACCATTTTTGATGTTGGTAACTTTTTTAAATATTCTAAATTTTCTTCAGTCAATTTTTTTCTTGTATAATATAATGGGTAGTATTTTTCATTTTCACTGGACATACTTGGAGTTATATTTAATACTGATTCTTCGCGATTTCCAAGGATTACTTCAGCATTTAGGCTCCGTAAAGTATCTATTATTTTATTATCATCTGGTCCATCGGTTAAAAAATCTCCGCATACTAAAAATTTAGATATGTTCATATCTTTACAATAATCTAATACTTTTGTTAATAAGTAATAGTTTCCGTGGATATCATTTAATATTGCAACTTTTTCCATCTTACATCTTAATCATTATAACATACTTTTTTGTTGATAACTAGCCCTTTTTGTGGATTGTGGATAATTTGTTGATAACTTAAAAAAATTATCCACAGAATTAACAACATTTTATCAAAAGTGACATTGTGGATAAAATGTTAGTAAGTGGTGTGTTTATAAAAAATCGTTAGTTTTGTTGATAACTCTTGCAAATAGGCATATTTCTGGGAATTTTTATGTGGATAACTTTGTGGATAAAATGTTAATTTAAAAAAATTATCAAAATATGTTAATTTACTCTTTTATTTTTATCAAAAATGGGGTAAAATTTAGATACAGATTTAAGTGAAGCGGGGTGAGGTTTTGAAAACTGATGAATTATTTACCAAATTTTTGAATGATATACAAACTCAAGTTAGTCAGAATGCATATACAATATGGTTTTCGAAACTAGAGCTCTTGTCAATTGTTAATAACGTTGTTACTATCAAGGTTCCAATGGAGATACATAAACAAATGCTTTCTGATACTTATGCTGATATTATTGATGCTTCATTCTTTGCAATGACAGGAATCAACTATACATTTAAGTATATTACTGAAGATGAAGTTGAAACATTTGTGGAACCTGTTGTGGAAGAACAAGTTGAAGAAAAGGAAATTGAGTGGAATACTAACTTAAATCCTAAGTTTACCTTTGATAATTATGTTGTTGGTAATTCAAATAGACTTGCTTTTGTAGCTGCTAGGGCTGTTGCTGAGGCACCCGGAACTATTCACAATCCTTTATTTATATACGGAAGAAGTGGAATAGGTAAGACACATTTGATGCAAGCAATAGGTAATTATATTAAGGATCATTCAAATTTAAAAGTTTTATACACAACAAGTAATGAATTTAGGGATGAATTTACTGGTATTGCTAATAGTAATAATAAAATAGGGTATGCTAATGATTTTAAAAATAAGTATAGAAATGTTGATGTGTTGATAATTGATGATATTCAATTTTTAGTAGAGGCTGAGAAAACTCAACAAGAATTCTTCCATACATTTAATGCACTTCATCAAGCAAATAAGCAGATAATTATTAGTAGTGATAAGAGTCCAGATGACTTAAAAAAGATAGAGGAACGTCTTCGAAGCAGGTTTATGTGGGGACTTCCTGTTGATATTTATCCTCCAGATTTTAATCTTAGGTGTGAAATAATTAGATCAAAGGTTAAAAATACAAGTATAGAGAATAAATTAAATGATGATGTTATAGAATATATTGCTAATTCATGTGTTAATGATGTTAGACACATTGAAGGAACTATAAATAGGTTGCTAGCTTACACAGCAATGATGGTTCCTGATAAAATTACTTTGGATTTTGCAAATGAAGCATTGAATGATTATGTTAATACCAACATATTTATCAACAATTCTATTAGCTCGATTCAAAGTGCAGTCGCAGAATACTTTAAAATATCGGTAGATGATTTAAAAAGTAAGAGGCGAACTAATACAGTTGTTAAGCCAAGGCACATTGCTATGTACTTATGCAGGGTAGAAACTGATGAGAACTTAATGAAGATTGGTTTAGAATTTGGTGGAAGAGATCATTCCACGGTTAGTACAGCGTGTGATAAGATAAAAGAAGAGTTAGAAAAAAATCCTAATTTAAACAATGTTATCAAAGATATCAAAATGAAATTACAATAAAGTGTTGATAACTTGGGGATAATGTTAACAGTTTTTTCTAGAGTTTATGCTGATTTATGTGAGTTATCCACATTATCAACGCTATAATAAAAATAATAATAAATAATAAAAAGAAAGAAGGATGAAAAATTATGAAATGGACAATTGAAAAAAATGTTATTTTAGAAGCTTTAAATAATGTTACTAAAGCTTTAAGTCAAAGGACAACAATTCCAGTATTAAATGGTATTGTGTTTGATGTTAGTGAAGGTGGAATTGAACTTCTTGCAAGTGATTCTGAATTAACTATTAAGGTTATTATACCTAGTACTGATATTAAGTATTTAGAAGGTAGTGGTAAAATTATTATTCAAAGTAAGTACTTTGTTGATATGATTAGAAAGATGCCAAGTGATTTAATTGATTTTGAAGTTGAAGATAATCTTAAAATAAAGATTAGTACTCCGAATAATCAATATAGATTAAATTGTTATAATCCGAATGATTATCCAAATATTTCTTTAGAAAAAAGTGGGGATGTTATCAATATTGAAAGTTCTACTTTAAGAGATATTATTAGTCAAACTTCATATGCGTTATCAACACAAGAAGTAAGACCACTTTTAACTGGTATTAATTTAAAAATTAATGGAGATATCTTGGAATGTATTTGTACAGATTCTTACAGATTATCAAAGAAAAATATTAAGTTGGCAACACCAGTTAATAAACAAGTTAATATTGTTATTCCAGGAAGAAGTATTACTGAACTTGAAAAGATTATTGCAGATGATGTTAATGTAGAAATCTATGTATTTACTAACAAAATATTATTTGTTTATAAAAATATATATGTTCAAAGTAATTTATTAAGTGGTACATATCCAGAAACTAGTCATTTTATACCAAATGATTTTGCATATATGATTAATCTTAATATGAAAGAGTTTTATGATGCTGTAGATAGAGCTGCTTTACTTGCTCAAAATAAAGAAAAGAATATTATAAAGATGCATATACAAGATAAAGAAATGGTTATTACGTCTACTAGCAATGAGTTAGGAAATGCGGAAGAAAAATTACATATTGATTGTAATAATAAAGAAAAGATTGAAGTATCATTTTCTAGTAAGTTTATGATGGATGCATTAAAGGTTATAAAAGAAGAAAATATATTGTTACTTCTTAATACTGATGATAAACCAATACTTATTAAACCTGTTACTGATGAGTCATTAACTGAATTAATTTTACCAATTAAGACATATTAAGGAACAAATTTCGATTTGCTCCTTTTTTTCGACAAATTTTTCACTTTTTTTGTGGTATTATAGGTAGCTACAGGAGGTATTATGGATAGAATTAGTGGTAAAACATTGATTATTTATTATAATAATTTTAATACTGTAATGATAAATACTGATGGTAAAATAATTATTAATGGTAATTATATTAGATCTATTTTGAATAAGAGTTGTATATTTTATGGAAGTTCTTTAAATGGTAGATTAAAAGGTAGTAAAGATTTGCTAAAATGTAGATATAAGTTACCTATTATTATTAGTGAAAGTAATAGATTAATATTTTTTCCTGTTAATAAATATTTTTGGATTAATTTTAATATGATAGAATCATTTGAAAAAAAGGAAAATCATACAATAATTACATTTAAAAATGGTTATAAAAGAAGTATTTTTGTTTCATATAGAGTGGTAAATAATCAAATGCTTAAGTGTAGTAGATTGTGGCTGGAATATTTAGAAAGAAAATAATGATTTTAGTTAGTTTTTTCTTTTAAATAGGTCTATTTTATGGTATAATTATTGTGTGTATAGGTATACCATTGTGCCTTGTATTTTAATTGTAGGGCAAAAAAGGGGGTATTTATGAAAATTGAGAATATTTGTCTTACTAATTTTAGAAATTATGATAATTTAAATGTTACTTTTTCAGATGCTCTTAATATAATATATGGTTTAAATGGAAGTGGGAAGACCAATTTGATTGAAGCTATATATTTGCTTGCTCTATCTAAGTCGTTTAGAATTAGTAATGACAAAGTTTTAATTAAAAAGGGAAAAATTAAAGCTAAAGTAAATGGAAATGTTTTAAAAAATAATGATAGTAATCTTTATGGCGTTGAAATAACTTTGGATGGTAAAGTGGTTAGTATTAATGAAGAGAAGAAAGATAAAATAAGTGATTATATTTCTAGAATTAATATAGTTTTGTTTGAACCATCAAATACAATGTTGATAAGTGATGCACCGAGTGAGAGAAGGAAATTACTAAATATTGAAATAAGTCAAATTTATAAAGAGTATTTAGTTATATTAACAAATTATCAACGTATTTTAAAACAGAGAAATTTTTATCTAAGAGGAATGTATGTTAATGGAAGTTACACAAGTGAATATTTAGATATATTAACTAGGAAATTGATTGAATATGGAAGTGTTATATCTAAATATAGAAGTAATTTTGTTGATAACGTTAATAAGTATATTACTAGTAATTATGAATCTATTGCGGGTTGTGGAACATTAAAAGTTAGATATAGTTCTGTTTATAAGAATAAGAGTCAAGATGAGTTATTTAAAAGATATAAAGATAATTATCAAAAAGAATTAAGTATTGGTAAAACATTAGAAGGTGTTCATCACGATGATTTAGTATTTTTGCTAGATAATAATAATTTGAAAGAATGGGGAAGTGAAGGACAAAGGAAGAATGCTATAATATCATTTAAGTTAGCAGAAATAAATGTTATTAAAGATATTAAAGGGTATTATCCGATACTTATTTTAGATGATTTATTTAGTGAATTAGATAAAGTTAAAATAAGTAATTTACTAAGTATGTTAGATAGAAATGTTCAGACATTTATAACGACGACGGATTTAAAAAATGTTAGTAAAAAGATAATTAAAGATGCTAAAAAGATTAAAGTATATGATGGTATATTAGAGGAGGAGTAGAAAATGAAAGAAACACATTATACTGATAATGATATACAGGTTTTGGAAGGGCTTGAAGCAGTTCGTAAAAGACCTGGGATGTATATTGGTTCAACTGGTGAGAGAGGTCTTCATCACTTAGTTTGGGAAATTGTTGATAATGCAGTAGATGAAGCATTAGCAGGATTTTGTGATGATATTGAGGTTATAATTGATAAAGGGAATATCATTGAAGTAAGAGATGATGGTAGAGGTATTCCAACTGGTATAAACTCTAAGACTGGGTTATCAACAGTTGAAACAATATTTACGGTATTACATGCTGGTGGTAAATTTGGTGGAGAAGGATATAAAGTATCTGGTGGTCTTCATGGTGTAGGTGCTAGTGTTGTTAATGCTTTGTCTAAATGGTTAGAAGTTAGAATTTATCGTGATGGTAATGTATACTATCAAAGATTTGAAAATGGTGGACATCCAGTTGATGCTTTGAAACTTGTTGATACTTGTGATGCAGAGAGAACTGGTAGTACAATTAGATTTAAACCAGATAAAGAAATATTTACGGAAACTACAGTGTATAATTATGATACATTGTATAAAAGATTACAAGAAATTGCTTTCTTAAATAAAGGACTTAGAATTAATTTATATGATTTAAGAGTTCAACCTGAAAAGCATGATACTTTCCTTTATAATGGGGGTATTATTGAATATGTTGAAATGCTTAATAAGAGTAAGACTCCGATTCATGATGATATTATTTATATGGATGGATCTGAGAATGGTATTGAACTTGAAGTTGCTTGTCAATATAATGAAACTTATTCACCAAGTATTTATTCATTTACAAATAACATTAATACTTATGAAGGTGGTACTCATGAAGATGGTGTTAAAGCTGCTTTAACTAAAGTTATTAACAATTATGCAAAGAGTGCTAAGTTACTTAAAGATAATGATAATCCGTTGATTGGGGAAGATTGTAGGGAAGGGTTAACAATGATTATTTCATGTAAGCATCCAGATCCTCAATTTGAAGGACAAACTAAGACTAAGTTAGGTAATAGTGAAGTTAGAAAGATTGCAAGTGACGTATTTTCTCAAGGTTTTGAAAGATTTTTGATGGAAAATCCTGCAGAAGCTAGAATTATTGTTGAAAAATGTATTAGTGCATCTCGTGGTAGAATTGCTGCGAAAAGAGCAAGAGAAGCAACAAGAAGAAAAAGTGATTTAGATATAGTTAATTTTGGTGGAAAACTTGTTGATTGTAAAGAAAAGGATCCAAGTGTATGTGAAATCTTCTTAGTCGAAGGGGATAGTGCAGGTGGTTCTGCAATTAAGGGTAGAAATAGTATGACTCAAGCTATTCTTCCTTTGAAGGGTAAGGTTTTAAATGTTGAAAAAGCTAGACTAGATAGAGCACTTGGTAATGATGAAATTAAGACTATTATTACGGCTTTTGGTACTGGTATTGGTCAAGAATTTGATTTAAGTAAAATGAGATATCATAAAGTTATTATCATGAGTGATGCCGATGTAGATGGATCTCACATTAGAGTACTTCTTTTAACATTGTTTTATCGTTTCTTTAAACCAATTGTGGAAGCTGGTTATGTTTATGCTGCTCAACCCCCATTATTCTGTATAAAACATGGACAAACTATTAAATATGTTTTAAATGAAGATGAAAGAGATGAATACATTAAAAATTTAAATGAAAAGAATATTAAATATGATGTATCAAGAATGAAAGGTTTAGGGGAAATGGATGCTGAAGAATTAAATGAAACAACTATGGATATTGAACATAGAATTCTTCGTAAGATAACTGTTGAAGATGCTATAAGTGCTGATGCTGCATTTAGTAAATTAATGGGTGAAGAAGTTGAACCTAGACGTAAGTTTATTGAAGAAAATGCAACTTATGCAAAGAATTTGGATTTTTAGGAGGTTAATATGGATCATAGTAGAGATAGATTACAAGAAAATAATATTGTAAATGAAATAGAATCATCTTTTATTGAATATTCAATGAGTGTTATTATTTCCAGAGCTTTACCAGATTTAAGAGATGGGTTAAAGCCAGTTCATAGAAGAATTATTTATGATATGTTGGAAAATGGTTTAACACCTGATAAAAAACATCGTAAGAGTGCTACGATAGTTGGGGATGTTATGGGGAAATATCATCCACATGGAGACTCATCAATATATGATGCTATGGTAAGAATGGCACAAGATTTTAACTATCGTTATTTACTTGTTGATGGACATGGTAACTTTGGTAATATTGAATATCCTAGAGCTGCTGCTTATCGTTATACTGAAAGTAAGCTTGCTAAAATTTCAATGGAACTTTTAAGAGATATTAATAAAAATACTGTTAATTTTGTACCAAATTATGATGAATCAACTAAAGAACCTGAAGTTTTACCTTCAAGATTTCCAAATATTTTAGTTAATGGAACAATGGGTATTGCTGTTGGTATGGCAACAAATATTCCACCACATAATTTAGGTGAAGTTATTGATGGATGTATTGCTTATATTGATAATCCAGATATTACAACTGAAGAATTAATGCAACATATTAAAGGACCTGATTTTCCAACTGGTGGTATTATATTAGGTAATTCTGGTATAAAGAAAGCTTATGAAACTGGTAGAGGTTCTATAACTATTAGAAGTAAAGCTACAATTGAAGAAAAAAATGGAAGACATTATATAGTTATTGAAGAAGTTCCATATGGTGTTAATACACTTGATTTAAAACAAAAAGTTGCAGATTTAGTACATAATAAAGTACTTGAAGGTATTACTGATTATCATACTGATTTAAAGGATGGTATAAAGATTACTATAACACTTAAGAAAGATGCTAATCCACAAGTAGTACTTAATAATTTATATAAGCATACTGCTTTTCAAACAACTTTTGGTATTATATTCTTGATGCTTGATAAAGGTGTACCTAGAACTTTAGGTTTAAAAGATATTATTAGTAAATATGTAGATTATCAACAAGAAGTTATTATTAGAAGAACTCAATTTGAACTTGATAAAGCTGAAAAAAGAGTACATATTTTAGAAGGTTACCAAATAGTATTTGATAATTTAGATGAAGTTATTAAGATTATTAAAGAATCTAAGGCTGATGGAGAAGCAAAGCTTAAGTTAATGGAAAGATTTGGTTTAACTGAAGCTCAAACTGATAATATTCTAGAAATGAAATTACGTCGTTTAACGGGTCTAGAACGTGAAAAGATTGAAGAAGAACTAAATGCACTTAGAATTGAAATAGAACGCTTACGTGGCATTTTAGCGGATAATAATAAGGTGTTAGGTATCATTAAAGATGAAATGACTGAAATTAAAAATAAATATGGTGATGAAAGACGTACTAAAATTGATATGACTGCAATAGATTATATTGAAGATGAATCTTTAATTCCAGAAGAAAATATTTTAGTTGTACTTACTAACAAAGGTTATATTAAGAGAACTACATCTGATACATTTAAGGCACAAAATAGAGGTGGTGTTGGAATTAAGGGAATGTCTACAAATGATGAAGACTTTGTTGAACACATGATTAACTTATCAACACATGATTATATTTTATTTTTTACTGATAAAGGCAAAGTTTATAGACTTAAAGGTTATGAAATTCCTGAATTTTCACGTCAATCTAAGGGAATTCCAATTGTTAATTTACTTCAAATTGAAAAAGATGAAAGAGTAAATGCAGTTATCCAAATAACTCGTGAAGAAAATAGTAAATACTTATTATTTGCAACTGAAGGTGGTGTTGTTAAAAAGACTTTAATTAGTGAATTTGATAACATTAGAAATAGTGGTAAGATTTGTATTTCTCTAAGGGAAAACGATAAATTAATTGATGTTAAAAAGACTACTGGTAGTGATTTAGTATTACTTGGTAGTGATGCTGGTAGAATGGTTAAGTTTAATGAAGATGAAATTAGAGTAATGGGTCGTACAGCATCTGGTGTTCGTGGTATAACACTTGATGGTGGCAAATGTATTTGTTCTGAAATAGTTAGTGAAGATGATACAATTTTACTTGTTACGGAAAAAGGTTACGGAAAGCAAACTAAGGTAAGTGAATATCGTCAAACAAAACGTGGTTCTAAAGGTGTTAAAGCCATGAATATTACTGAAAAGAATGGTAATTTAGTAAGTGTTAAGATTGTTCATGAAGGTAAGGAATTAGTTATAATGACTAACTCTGGTATGACGATGAGAATGCCACTTGATCAAATATCAGTTCTTGGACGTGTTACACAAGGTTTAAGACTTATTAACTTAAAAGATAACCAAAAGGTTTCTACGATTAGTTTAGTAGATAAAGAAGAAGAAACTGTAGTAGAAGAATCTACACAAGAAGGTGTATCAGATATGGTGCAAGAGAGTGTAGAACAACCTATAGAAAATAATGAAGAGGCTTAGAAATAAGCCTTTTTTAAAGAAATTTTATGTATATACAAAGTATAATCAATGAATTATCAACTACATTTTTGATGTGTAAAAATTTAACTTATCAACAATACTTTACTAATAAAAATATGTTCCACGTGAAACATATCTTTTATTTTGGATTACTTTATAATACTATGTTTCACATGGATATTCTAGTCGGTTATCTTATTAACAATATTTTTTATTATTGTATTGTTCCACGTGAAACATTGCAATTGTTGTTATATTATTTTTAATAATACTTTTGTATCTTTAATAGTAGGTAATGATGTTTCACGTGGAACATCATCAAATATTTAAATTAATTATTGTTAATTCTTTTATCATTCTTATATTATTATTCAATAGACTATATGTTTCACGTGAAACATTGTTGATAGTTTGTTATTTTATATCAAGGAATAATCTAAATATATTAAAGTTGATTCTAGAAAGTTATGTTCCATGTGAAACATTGTTAATAAACTGTTATTTTATATTAATGAATAATCTAAATATACTATAATTGATTCTAAAACGCTATGTTTCACGTGAAACATTGTTGATAGTTTGTTATTTTATATTAATGAATAATCTAAATAAACTAAAATTGATTTTAAAATACTGTGTTTCACGTGAAACATTGTTAATAAACTGTTATTTTATATTAATGAATAGTCTAAATAAACTAAAATTGATTTTAAAATGCTATGTTTCACGTGTAACATTGTTGATAATTTGTTACATTATATTAATGAATGATCTAAATATACTATAATTGATTTCAAAAAGCTATGTTTCACGTGAAACATTGTTAATAAACTGTTATTTTATTTTAATAAATGATCTAAATATACTATAATTGATTTCAAAAAGCTATGTTTCACGTGAAACATTGTTAATAAACTGTTATTTTATTTTAATAAATGATCTAAATAAACTATAATTGATTCCAAAATGCTATGTTTCACGTGAAACATTGTTAATAAACTGTTATTTTATATTAATGAATGATCTAAATAAACTAAAATTGATTACAAAACACTATGTTTCACGTGAAACATTGTTGATAGTTTGTTTATATATATAATGTTGGAAAGTATAATGTTTCACGTGAAACAACACACGTACATATGATTGTGCTTTGCAAAATTAATCTTTCTATAAATATATTTAATTATATCAAAAAATATTTCCCGGGAAATATTTAGTTAACATAATAATTACAAAAAATATAGAAAAATATAGAAATTATTTCCCGGGAAATAATTGGTTAACATAATAATATTTTTATTTTTTGGAGTTTTATAAAAAATATTTATATTTGAAATTTGGCTAAGATATGCCTAAAAATATCACTTTGTTTTTAAAAAAAATCGAGTTATCAACACAATTATTTTTTCAATTTCAAAACTAAATTATAAATTATTTGCAATATTTCTATTGACTTATGGGGAGTAATTTGTTAATATTTAATCGTGCAACAAATATGCTGTAACTTGGTCAGGATTGGAAAATAGCAGCCACATCAGCCTCTGTTTGTGTGCACATTTTTTTTGGAGGAATTGTGGAATCAATATATTTGAAAACATTATTTGAATTATGTGATAAATCTTTGAAAACTGATGATATACCAATTGGTGCTATTATTATATATAAGGATAAAGTAATTGGAACTGGTTATAACACTAGAGAAAGAGATGAAAATATACTTGGTCATGCTGAAGTAAATGCAATACTTGAAGCTCAAAAGATTCTTGGTAATTGGAATCTTTCTGGATCTGTTATGTATGTAACATTAAAACCTTGTAGTATGTGTAGTGAAATAATTAAGCAATCAAGAATAAGTGAAGTATATTATCTACTGGATAAACCAGAGACTAAGAAAGAATATTATAAAACAGAATTTAAAAAAATAAATGATGAAACAAATGAGTTAGATTATGAAATGAAACTTAGTGATTTTTTTAAAAAGCTAAGGGACAAAAAATAGGTAGAAAGAACACGGAATTAGTTTGTGTTTTTTTGTTGGTTTTTTATAAAAAAATTTAACTTAAAGTCGTGACTTTTTAAGCAAAATTTGATACACTATTTGTAGGAGGTTTTTTACATGAATTATAAAGTATTATATAGAAAATATAGACCAGATAGTTTTGATAGTTTAATAGGACAAAAACATATAGTAGAAATACTTAAGAATTCTATTAAAGAAAATAGATTAGCACATGCATATTTATTCTCTGGACCTAGAGGAACTGGAAAAACATCAACTGCTAGAATTTTGGCAAAAGCGATTAATTGTCGTAATAATAAATCCGGGTTTGCGTGCGGGGAATGTGATAGTTGCTTAACTTTTAATGGAAATCCTGATATTATTGAAATAGATGCCGCTTCAAATAATGGTGTTGATGAAATCAGAGAACTTATAAATAACGTTAAAATTATGCCAACATCTTTGAAATATAAAGTATATATTATAGATGAAGTTCATATGCTTAGTGCAAGTGCGTTTAATGCTTTATTATTAACACTTGAAGAACCACCTGAACATGTAGTGTTTATACTTGCTACAACTAATTTGGAAAGTGTTCCAATTACAATAGTTTCTAGATGTCAAAGATTTGAGTTTCATAGAATAACTGAAGATGATATCGTAGATAGATTAAAATATGTTTGTGATTCTGAAGGAATAAAATATGAAGAAGATGGACTTAGAGAAATAGCAATACTTGCTGATGGAGGGCTTAGAGATGCTTTAAGTATACTAGATCAATTATCTAAGAATGAAGAAGTTATTACAAATACTTTAGTATCTAATGAAATAGGTAGTATTTCTAATAAAAAAATTGATGAACTAATTAATTATTTAGATCATAATGATATAGATAATATTGAAGCTATATTTAATGAAGTTGAAAGTACTAGTTTAAATTATAAAGTATTTATTAAGAAGATGATTGCTTCATTAAGTAGTGTTGGTGTTAAAATACTGGGAAACCCAGATAACTATAGGTTATCATATGATGATGTTAAAAATTTAGTTATGGAATTAAATGATGTAATTATGAAAATAAATGTGAGTATAAGTCCATATTTGCTTATTAAAATGATTGTGTTAAATTATGTTGAAGTAACTAAAAAAGTGGTTGTTCCAAAACTTGAAAAAAAAGAAATTGTTGAAGCTATCAAACCAAGCTTGAAACAGGAAAAAACTGAAGTAAATTTTGCAAAAAAAATTGAAGAAGATACAACCAATATTGATATAAGAATTAATAATTGTTTTGTTAATGCATCAAAGAATTATTTAACAAAGTTAAAAGAGTTATGGATTGATTTTGTTAGTAATATAGAAGATGCATTAGTTAAAGGGTTAGTAACTGATACATTAGTAGTTACAGCATCTGATACATATGCAATTGTTGAAGTTACAATACCTCATAAAGATAGAGAAATTAATAATAAATTAAATGATATTGAAGATTTATTTAATAAGTATAATAATACGAAGTATAAGTTAGTATTTATTGATACTGATAAATGGAATAAAGAAAAAAGTTCATATATAACTAATATAAAGAATGGTTATAAATATACTTATAAAGATGAAGTTAAATTAGATAATAAAGATGAAATTAATATGTCTGAATTAAAGGATATATTTGATATAGATAAAATAGAAGTTGAATAAAAGAAAGAAGGAAAAAAATTTATGAATATGCAACAAATTATGCAACAAGCACAAAGAATGCAAAGGGATATTACAAAGAAAAAGAATGAAATTGATTCAATGAGTTTTACTGGTAACTCTGAGTGGGTTGAAATAGTATTTAATGGAAAAAAAGAGATACAATCCTTTAAGATACTTAAAAGTGGAGTAATTGATGAAGAAGATAAGGAAATATTAGAAGATATGATTATGCTTGCTATAAAAGATGCTTTTTCTAAGATAGATAAAGAAACTGAAAGTAAATTAGGTCAATATTCATCAATGAGTGGGTTGTTCTAAAATGATTTATCCTGAATCATTAGAAAAACTTATTAACTATTATAAAAAATTACCTGGAATTGGTGAAAAAAATGCTGAAAGATTAGCACTTGCAACATTAAATTTTAAAGAAGATGATATAGATAAATTTGCAAGTGCTATAGAAGATACTAAAAAAATACATAAATGCAGTATTTGTGGTCATTTGACAGAGTATGATATATGTAATATATGTGCTGATGAATCTAGAAATAAAAATGAAATATGTGTTATTGAAGATTATAAAAGTGTTTTTTCTTTCGAAAAGGCAGGTAATTATAATGGGGTATATCATGTTTTAAATGGTTTAATTAGTCCGGCGGATAATTTTGGCCCAGATAATATAAATTTAGCAAGTTTAGTTAAAAGAGTTGAATCACTAGAAAATCCTGAGTTGATACTAGCGTTAAAATCCACAGTTGAAGGTGAAACAACAACATTATATATTAAAAAAATATTTGAAAAAAAGAATGTATTAATATCAAGACTTTCTTATGGAATACCAATGGGTGCTGAAATAGATTATTTAGATATAATGACGTTAGATAGAGCCCTTGAAGATAGAAAAAAAATAAGTGATTAATTATTAAATTAAACATATAATTTAATGGTGATAAGTATGAAAAAAATATTTTTAATAATTAAGAGAATTGTACTAGCTATAAGCTTTATTTATGCTTTTGATTTGTTAGTTACTGGTTTAAAAATATTTATTCCCATTAATATAGTTACAGTAAGTGTTGTTGCAAGTTTAGGTATGAGTGGAATGCTTGCTTTAATTGCAATATATTACATACTTTAGGAGGTTTAAGTGGAAGCAAAAGAATTAGAAAAGTTAGTAAAATATTATCATGAGAATAAGATATCTCATGCTTATTTAATTGAAACAAATAATATAGATAAATGCTTCTTAGATTTAAAATGTGTTGTTAAGCAAATTTTTTGTAGTGGAACTTATAAAGAAAATTGTAATGAATGTAATATATGTAGTTTAGTTGATCAAGAATTTCTTCCATCATTTGTGGTAATTGAACCAGATGGTGCAACAATAAAAAAGGATCAGGTACTAGAACTTAAAAAGAATTTTAGTACGATGCCAATATACACAAAAGATAATATATATATAATTAAGCATGCTGAGAAGTTAAATGGTGCTTCTGCGAATACAATGTTGAAGTTTTTGGAAGAACCAGATCCTCATATACTAGGTTTTTTCATTACTGATAATATAAATAATGTAATATCTACGGTAAGAAGTAGATGTGAAGCATTAAAGGTTTATTATGATGTACATGAATTAGATATTAATTCATTATTAAGTGGTGTTTATAATGATAAATTAAATGCAGTAATAGATTATTTAGTTAAATTAGAGGTAGAAAAAAATTATTTAATAATGTATAATAAAGATGTAATTTTAAATAGTTTTAAAGAAAGGGAAGATATTAAGATTTGTTTTAAAATTATGCTTATTATTTATGAAGAATTATTAAAGAAAATAATGGAGTTAGAAAATAAATTTAATTTTGATAAATTAAGTAAGTTGGAAAGTCTTAGTTATAAGGGAGTAACAAGAAGAATTAATTTGATAATTAGGTTTATAGATGATATAAGTTGTAATGCAAATATAGATTTATTGTTAGATAAGTTTGTTATAGAATTGGGTGATAGTATTGAATAATGTATATGGTGTTGTATTTAATGAATTAGAAAAGAAGTTTTATTATGTATTTAATGGAAAACTTAGTGTTGGTGATTATGTTATTGTTAATACTGATAGAGGAGAACAATTAGTTAAAGTTGTAGATATAATTACTAAAGATGATATAAGTGAATATGAAAGTATTGAAAGAATTGCAAATGAAAGTGAATATAATGCATATTTAGAAAATTTAAAAGATAGTCAGAAAGCTTTGAAAAAGTGTAAAGAATATGCTAAAGAATTAGAACTTGATATGAATGTAGTTAGTTCACAATTTAATTTAGATAGAAGTCAATTGTTATTTAATTTTACCGCGGATGGAAGAGTTGATTTTAGAGAACTTGCTAAGAGACTTGCTGCAATATATCATACTAGAATAGAACTTCGTCAGATTGGGGCTCGTGATAAAGCTAAAGAAATTGGTGGTATAGGTGTTTGTGGCGGAGAATTATGTTGTTTAAGATTCTTAAAAAAGATTGATACAATAAGTATGAATATGGCTAAAAATCAAAATTTGGCATTAAATCCAAGTAAAATAAATGGTGCTTGTGGAAGATTATTATGTTGTTTAGCATATGAAGATAGTACATATTTAGAACAAGCTAAGAAATTACCTAAAGTTGGTGATAAAATTATGACTTTAGATGGTGAGGCTCAAGTTGTAAGTGTTGATATAATTAATTCAAAAGGTAAAATACTATTAAATGGAGAAAAAGTAGATTATGAATTTACTTGTAAAGAATGATTTATTTGATTATAAAAATAGATATATAATGCAGTTTGAAAATGCATTTAAGTTTTCATTAGATTCATTACTTTTAGCTGAGTTTGTAAGTGTAAAAAAAACAGATAAAAATGTACTTGATATGTGTACTGGTAATGCTCCGGTGCCTTTGATATTAAGTTTAAAAACTAACTCTTTTATAATAGGTTTTGAAATACAAAAAGATATTGCATATTTAGCAAGTGAATCTGTTAAAATAAATAATATAGAAAATATTAAAATAATAAATGATGATATTAAGAATATAGATAAGTATTTTAATAAAAATTATTTTGATATAATAACATGTAATCCACCATATTTTAATACACTAGATAATGGTTATAAAAATAAAAATGATTATTTAACTATTGCTAGACATGAAGTTATGATTAATTTAGAAGATATATTTAAAATTGCATATAATTATTTAAAAAATAATGGAGTATTTTATTTAGTTCATAGATCTAATAGATTAGATGATATAATGTATTATGCAAAACAATATAGATTAAATGTTAAAATGTTACAGTTTATAAGTACTAAAAGTGATGGTGAATTAAATACAATACTTGTTAAATGTGTTAAAAATAGTAAGAGTGGAGTAAGGGTGTTAAAACCAATATGTGTTGATAACTTAGATACTTATCAACATTTATTTGAAGGGAAGTGTTAGAATGAAACTAGTTGTGGGATTAGGTAATCCAGGTAAAGAATATGATAAAACTAGACATAATATAGGTTTTATGGTTATTGATAATTATTTAGGTAGTGTTAATTGGTCAACTAAGTTTAATGGAATGTATAATGAGAAAATAATTAATGGAGAAAAAGTTTTTTTTGTAAAACCACAGACTTATATGAATAATTCTGGTTTATGTGTTGGTGAATTTGTTAGATATTATAATATAGATTATAAAGATATGTTAATTATTCAAGATGATTTAGATGAGAGTGTTGGAAAATATAAATTAAAGTTACATTCATCAAGTGGTGGTCATAATGGTATTAAGTCAATTATTTCATCACTTAATTCTCAAGATTTTCCAAGATTAAAAATCGGTATTGGAAGTGTTAAAAAAGATGAAGTAGTAAATTATGTCTTAGGTAAATTTAGTAAGAATGAGCTTAGTATAATCGAAAATGAATATAATAATTTTAATGATATAATTGATTCATTTATTAACCAAGGTATTGATAAAACAATGAATTGTTATAATAGTAAAAGGAATGAATAATGAATTTTTTAAATGAGTATTTTAAATATGATATAGGAATTGAATTATCAGGTTTAACTAATCAGTTAAACGTTTTTTACGTTAATAAACTAAGGGAAGTTTATAATAGAAATATTATTGTATTAACTAGTTCATTATATGAAGCTAATAAAATATATAATAGTTTATCTAAGATTAATGATAATGCTTTATTGTTTCCAATGGATGATTTTTTATCATCAATGATTGTTGCACAAAGTCCTGAGTTAAAATATAAAAGATTAGAAGTTATTGATAAATTAAAGAGTAAAGATAAATTTATTATTGTTACTAATTTAATGGGTTATTTAAAGTATTTACCTAGTTTAAATACAAAGACTGATTATAAAATAAGTATAAATGATAATATAAAAAGAGATGAATTAGTAACAATAATAAATGAACTTGGTTATCATAGAGAATCATTGGTTACCACAAGTGGGGAATATGCTGTACGTGGTTTTATTTTAGATATATATCCCTTAGATAATGAACATCCATTAAGAATTGAATTTGATGGTAATATGATAGAATCTATTAAGTATTTTGATGAAAATACACAAATGTCTTTTGGAAATATAGAAAGTGTAGATATAAAAGCAATTGATGAAATTAAATTAAATGGATATAATTCATTAGTAGATTATGCTGATAATCCAGTTGTAGTAATGGTTGATAAAGAACAAATAAAGGCATCATTTTCTAAGTTATATGATGATATAATTGATTATAAAACAAGTAATAATATTGATGGAAAGTTAATGTATTCTTTAGATGATTTTAATTTTGTAGATAAGATATATGTTAATTTATTTGAATCAACTGGATATAATTTAAATGCACATGAAATAATTAATTATAAAGAAGATTTTGATAAACTAGTAAGTGATTATAATGAATGGATAAAAAAAGGAAAAGTTGTATATTTTTATTTAACTGATAAAAATGAAGAAAAAAAGATAAAAAAATTAATACCAACATGTAATGTAGTAATACAAGATATTGATAATGGTTTTATGTTAGATAAATATATAGTTATAGCAGATTCTGATATTGAAGAAGTAAATAAAGTTAATACTAAGTATAAAAATAATTTTCATATTGGTAAAAAGATTAAAGATTATAATCAATTAGAAAAAGGAGATTATGTTGTACATGTTAATTATGGTATTGGCATTTATCAAGGTTTAACAACATTAAAAGTAAAGGGAGTTAATAAAGATTTTTTAACTATTAAATATGATGGTAGTGATAAAGTATATGTACCAGTTGAAAAGATTAGTTTAATATATAAATATACTGGTAAAGATGGAGTTAATGTTAAATTAAATAAATTAGGTAGTACTAATTGGGAAAAAACTAAAAGATATATTAAAGATAAAGTTAAAGATATATCTAGAGAGTTAATACTTCTTTATAAAAAGAGATTAGAATTAAAAAAGGCACCATATAAGGATTATCCTGAAGAAGATGTTTTTGGAAGTGAATTTAAATATACATTAACTAAAGATCAAGAAAAGAGTATATTAGAAATTAATAATGATTTAAAAAGAAATATACCAATGGATAGATTGTTGTGTGGAGATGTAGGTTTTGGTAAAACTGAAGTTGCAATGAGAGCAATGTTTAAAGCAGTACTTAATAATGAACAAGTTTTATATTTGTGTCCCACTACAATATTATCAAAACAACAATATAATGTTGCTAAAGAAAGATTTAAGAATTGGCCAATAGAAATTGCTTTATTAAATAGACATGTAACTCATAAAAAAACTATGCAAATATTGGAAGATTTAAAAAGTGGTAAAATAGATATTTTATTTGGTACTCATAGAATACTTAGTGATGATATAGTTTGTAAGAATTTAGGGATGCTTGTTGTAGATGAAGAGCAAAGATTTGGAGTTACCCACAAAGAAAAAATTAAGAGTATGAAAAGTGATATTAATGTTTTAACCCTTAGTGCAACACCAATACCTAGAACTTTGAAGATGGCTATGTCAGGTTTAAGGGATTTATCAGTTATTGATACACCACCAGTTAATAGATATCCAGTTCAAACTTATGTGGCAAGTGAAAATGACTTTTTAATTAAGGATGCTATTTATAAGGAATTAACAAGAAATGGTCAAGTATTTATTCTTTATAATAGAATTGAAACTATTGAAAAGTTTATGAATCATATTCAACAGTTGGTACCTGATGCTAGAATTAATTTTGCACATGGGCAAATGGATAAAGATACTTTAGATGATATAATGGATGATTTTATTAACAATAAATTTGATATACTTGTATGTACAACAATTATTGAAAGTGGTATTGATATACCAAATGTTAATACTTTGATTATTCATGATGCTGATAGATTTGGTTTAAGTCAGTTATATCAAATTAGAGGTAGAGTTGGAAGAAGTGATAAAATTGCTTATGCATATTTGTTATATGAGCAAAATAAAATGTTAAATGATATTGCAATTAAAAGACTTAATACAATTAAAGAATTTACTGAACTAGGAAGTGGTTATAGAATTGCTATGAGAGATTTAAGTTTAAGAGGTGCTGGTGATATATTTGGTTCTTCACAAGCAGGATTTGTTGATAGTGTTGGTATTTCCCTTTATATGAAAATGGTTGAAGATGAAATAAAACGTCAACAAGGAGAATATGTTGAAGAAGAAGATACAAGTACTCAAGCTTTAATTAATGTTGATACTCATATAAGTGATTCATATGTATTAGATGAAGATGTTAAGATTGAAATACATCAAAAGATTAATGAAATTGATTCATATGAAAAATTACTTGAAATAAAGAATGAGCTAGAAGATAGATTTGGTAAAGTAAGTGATGAAATGCTTGTTTATATGTATGAAGAATGGTTTGAAAAAATTGCTCAAAAATATAATATAAAAGAAGTATTACAAACTGATAGAAGTATAGAGATAACTTTACCAGAAGAGCTATCAAGCACTATAAAAGGAGATAAATTATTAATTGAATCTATGTCTTTATCTAGGGCATTTAATATAAAGTATATAAATAAAAAAATAAAAATAATTTTATATACTAAAGATTTACCAAAACATTTTATATTTTACATAGTTACTTTACTTGAAAAGATACTTTAATACATAAAAAAAATAATTTGCTCCACAATAAGTAATGAAGTGGAGTGAATTTTTTGAAACAAACTGGTGTAACAAGAAAAATAGATGAACTAGGAAGAATAGTTATTCCAAAGGAAATTAGAAAGAATTTAGGTATTAGGGATGGAGAATCATTGGAAATATATACAAGTGATGATTCAATAATATTAAAAAAATATTATGAAGTTAAAAAATTAGAAGATGTATGTGATAAATTATGTGAAATGATTAAAAATATATATGATGTAAATATTATAATTACCGATAGAGAAAAGGTTGTATCTTCATCAATAAGTAATTATAAAGATAAGTTGTTGGATGAAGATTTAATTGAGTTAATTGATGAAAGAGAATTGTTGATAAGTGATAAGTTATTAACAAAAAAAATAGGCAATGATGAAGTATATGGTTATTATACAGTTGTACCAATTGTTGCATCAAGTGATTCTTTAGGTTTAGTTATTATTGTAGATGAAGTTAAAACATATGAAAGATTAGCAAAATTAGTAGCTAAGATAGTTGTAGATAAAGTTGATATATTTTAAATAAAAGTGTATAATTATTTAGGAGAACTGGTTTAGTTCCGATAGGAACCGTAGTTGGTTCTCTTTTTTATGAATATAACGTAGAATGTTTTTTTTATTCACACTTTTTTTACGATTATTTAATTACAATTTTCATAAATCCTTAAAAATTCATAAATTTGACATAAACATATATTTGTGGTATAATGTAGGAATGAGGAAAATGCTCAAAGTTTATACGGAGGTAGTTTATGGATAAGTATATGACAATGGATGATGTATTAAAAGAATATGTTGAAAAAGTTAAATGTGATAAAATTTTTGAAACGCTAACTGAAGAACAAAAAAAGACTGCTATTAACGATTTTATAAAAAAAATAATCCAAGAATTATACGATACTAATAAATCAGAAATATCATATTTATCTGAAAGAGATACATTTATAATTAGAAAATTATATGGTGTTTTAGATAATGGAAAATGTGCAGTGGGATTGCAATTGCAAAAAGAATTAGGGGTTGTTGTTGCAACTTTAAAACAACGATATTTTATTAGGTTAAATAAACAATTGGAGAAATATTTAGATAATATTAATTTTGAAAAAAAGAAAAATGAATTTTTAAATTTGGTTGGTGGAAATTTAGGATTGTTTAGACTTAATGCATATCTTTTTAACAAACATATGGAAAGAGAAGTTTGGAATGTTGATGAGTATTTTAAAAGTACACCATTAACCACAATTCGTGAAGATATGAAAGATTTCAATTTTTATATCAAAAGTGGAAATGATTTGGATAAAATTGGATTATCAGATTTTGATAAAACACTTATTATGCATTATTTTGGTTTAATTCCTGCGAAAGAAATGCTTTCTCCAAAAGAACTTGCTAAAATGTATAATATAGGTAATACTTGGAATTTTAGTTGGTTGTTAGTTATGGCATGTAATAAAGTTAGAGGGTATTTTATATCCAAAAAAACACTTGAAAATTTAGAAGATGAAAGAAAAGATGGAAATTCTATTATTAATTTAGGAATTTCCACAAGAACTTATTTTTGCTTAAAAAGAGCGGGAATAAAAACTAAAGATGATTTGTTGGCGTTGACTAGTGAAGATTTAACAAAAATAAGACAATTAGGAAGAGCCGGCTCTGCTGAAGTTCAAATGATTATTGCTAATTTAAAAAATCCACGCGATATAATTATTGAAGAAAATAATGCTCAGGCTTTTAAAGAACTTTCAGACTTAGAGCAAAGAAAAAATGAATTATTGGTAGAGAATGCTGAATTAGATGCTAAAATTGCTCAAGCTCAAAGTGATATAAAAAGTTTAGAAAAAGAGGAAAAAAATGGAAGATAAAAATAAGTTAGATATTGAAAGCTTAATTGATTTAGTAAAAATTAATATTGAGATATTAAGTCAAAGAGTAAATGAAAAAAAAGATATACTAGATAATTTACTTTTGATTAAAGAAATAAAAAGTGAGTAAATAAAATTTAGATACTATTTATTAATAAAAGTTGTATTTATATAAAATGTATGATAAACTAGTTTTAATTAACGAAGAAGGAAAGAGTAGATATTATTCGTTTCATAGAGATTTCTTGGTTGGTGGAAAAGAAAAGATGAAGGTATTCGAACATGGCTCTGGAGTTAAAAACGGGTAATTACGTTATAAATTTAAGCTGCATGATAAATCATGAATTAAGGTGGTACCGCGGATAAGAATTCGTCCTTAGTTTGTGATTTTTTTTTGGAGGTAAATATGAGAAAGTTTGAAAAAATAAGTTATCCTGAATTTGTTAAAGTTTTTGGTGATAATAAAACTTTGTATGATGATTACATGCTCCCTAAAAGAGGGACGAAGTATAGTGCAGGATATGATTTTTTTGCTATTAAAGATTATGTTATAAAACCTGGGGAAATAATTAAAATACCAACTGGGTATAAAGCAACATTTGAAAGTGATGAAATGCTTTTGCTTGTTGTAAGAAGTAGTATTGGTTTTAAATATAATGTAAGGCTTACAAATCAAGTTGGAATAATAGAAAGTGATTATTATAATAATCAAGATAATGAAGGACATATGTGGGTTTGTTTACAAAATCATGGAGATAAAGATTTTATATTAAATAAAGGGGATGCATATGTTCAAGGAATATTTGTTAAGTTTTTAACAACTATTGATGATGATGTAGATACTACTAGAACTGGTGGTATTGGAAGTACAAATAAAAAGAAAGAAGGAAGTAAAAATGAATAAAAAATATTACATAACAACACCAATATATTATCCAAGTGCTAATTTTCATATTGGTCATTGTTATACAACAATTATCGCGGATGCTATAGCAAGATATAAAAGATTAAATGGGTATGATGTGTTTTTTCAAACTGGAACTGATGAACATGGTCAAAAGATAGAACAAAAAGCAAAGGAAGCCGGAGTTACTCCGAAGGAATATGTTGATAAAATTATTTTAAACGCTAAAGATTTATGGAAAAGTTTAAATATTTCGTATGATTATTTTATTAGAACAACTGATGAAAAACATGTTAAAGCAGTTCAAAAAATATTTAGAAGATTATATGATCAAGGAGATATTTATAAAGGCTCTTATGAAGGATTATATTGTGTTCCTTGTGAATCATTTTGGACTGAAACACAACTTGTAGATGGTAAATGTCCAGATTGTGGTAGAGAAGTAAAATTAGTTACTGAAGAAGCATACTTTTTTAAATTATCTAAGTATCAAGATAGATTAATTAAGTTATATGAAGAACAACCTGATTTTATTTTACCAGTTTCAAGAAAAAATGAACTTGTTAATAATTTTATTAAACCAGGTCTTGAAGATTTATGTGTATCAAGAACGTCAGTTAAATGGGGTATACCTGTTGATTTTGATCCTAAACATGTTATATATGTGTGGATTGATGCATTAACAAATTATATTACATCACTCGGTTATCCGGATGAAAATAGTGAATTGTTTAAAAAGTATTGGCCAGCAGATTTACATTTAGTTGGTAAAGAAATTACTAGATTTCATGCAATAATTTGGCCAGCATTATTGTGGGCATTAGATTTACCACTTCCTAAGCAAATCTTTGGCCATGGTTGGTTAATAATTAATGGGGGAAAGATATCTAAATCCTTAGGTAATTACAAAGATCCTAGAGAATATATTGATGCTTATGGTGTAGATGCTGTTAGATATTTTGCATTAAGAGAAGTATCTTTTGGAAGTGATGGTAATTTCTCTGAAGAAGCTTTAATTAATAGAACTAATACTGATTTAGTTAATAATTTAGGGAATCTAGTAAATAGAACTATAAGTATGGCTTATAAGTATTTTGATGGACATGTGGAAAATCCACAGACTAGGGAAGATATTGATAAAGACTTAATTGAAAGTGTTATTAGTTTAAAGACAAAAGTTAATGAAAAAATGGATTCATTAAAAGTAAATGAAGCTTTAGAAGAAATATTTAATGTACTTAGTAAATGTAATAAATATATTGATGATACAACACCATGGTTACTTGCAAAAGATGAAGCAAAAATAGATAGATTAAAAACAGTTATATATAATATATTAGAATCTATTAGAATATGTGCAATATTATTAGAACCATTTATTAATCTAACTAGTGATAAAATATTAAATCAATTAAATACCAGTAAAAGAGATATTGAAAGTATAGAAACATTTGGTAATTTAGAAACTGGTATAGTACTTAATAAACCTGAAATATTATTTAATAGAATAGGGGTTAAATAATGTTTGTAGATACTCATTGTCATATATTTAAAAGTGATTATGATAATATAGATGAAGTATTAAATAATGCTAGTAATAATAATGTAAAATATTATATTAATAATGGTAGTGATAGAGAATATAATAAAGAAGTATTAGAGTTAGTTAAACAGTATGATAATATGTATGGAGCACTGGGTATACATCCAGAGACTGTAGATGATTATTCTTTAGATGATATTGAATTTATAAAGAATAATTTAAGTAATGAAAAAATAGTTGCAATTGGGGAAATTGGTTTAGATTATCACTATACAAAAGAAAATAAAGATGAACAAATTAAATTATTGGAAATGCAACTTTCTTTAGCAGAAGAGTATAATTTACCTGTTATTATTCATTCAAGGGATGCAACAGAAGATACAATTAATACATTAAAGAAATTTAATTGTAGGGGTACAATTCATTCTTTTTCTGGAAGTTTAGAAACTGCGAAGATATATATTAAAATGGGGTATTTATTAGGAGTTAATGGTGTTATTACATTTAAGAATTGTAATATAAAAGATGTTATAAAGGAAGTTGGTTTAGATAATATAGTTTTAGAAACTGATAGTCCTTATTTAACACCAGTTCCTTATAGAGGTATGCAGAATAATCCATCACATATATTAGATATAGCTAAGTTTGTTAGTGAACTTTATAATGTATCTTTAGAAGAATTATCTTATAGAACTAATGAAAATATTAAAAGAATGTATGAAAGAGTGAAGTTAAATTAATTTTGCTCTTTTTTTGACTAATTTAAAGTGTGTACCCTGACTAATTTAAAGTGAACCCCTTGACTAATTTAAAGTGACATAAAAAAATCCCTGTAATTAAGGGCAATTTTTTTTATACTCTCTCATAGTAGTAATTGCCAACATCTCCAGCATTAGGATATGCATTTGGATCTGTGCTCGTTACATAATTGACAAATTGTTTTTCTGTTACTGTTTCTTCTTTTTCTGATATATAATTTAATTTATATTCTGTAAATGGTGGTCCTACTGTAATGGTTTTGTGTGATGTGCCTCAGAAGATGGAGGGGCAAACCATCCGTCATAATAAAATGATTTTGCTGAATAAAATCTTTTTCTACAATCGGTTCCCGGGCAAAAGTATTTTGTTGTTACATCTTTAGTTCCTGAATCTGAGCTTGCGTACCTTACTGTTATATCTTTTGATTCAATTTCATTAATAATTATTTCTCCGTCAGCAAATGTGTATGTATCGAATAAATGAACTGATGAACTAAGGCTATGAATGTATGATTTTTTTTGTTTGTGTATATATCTTCTTGGATATCGAGTTGTATTTTTGTTAATTCATATTTTTCTGGTGTGGTTACTGTTTTTTTACATACATTTTCACATCCAGATAGAGTGGAATTAAATAAAAAATCATCAGTTGGCCAACTTGTTAATGTAGTTTTTATACTTTCAGTTTTCTGTACTTGTTTCAAGCATTATTGCCAAATTACTGTTTAATTTATTTTGAATATTATTATTTTTGTTTTGAATCTCTGCTTTTTTAATTAATGTTTTTTCTATAAATAATTAAGTGTATTGGCTATGTTATTAATATAGTCAACTCTGGAATTTTTTTAGCATTTTCTAATCTTGATACATATGTAGCTGTGGTGCCTAATTTTTCTGTCAGTTCTTCTTGAGTCTTATAATATCTTATATTATTTGAAACTTAGTCTATGGCGTCCATACTAAATAACTTACTTAGATTTTATTAATTTTTGTATAAAACTTACATAGTATTTTTGTAGCAATATACATTTTGTAAATTCTATGTTTGATGTGTAATTATTGGTAATTGATTTATGAGTTATTAAATGATATAATTTAGTTATCCGAAGAGGTGAATACATTTATGAAAGTAGTAAATTATTTTGTTAGAATGTTTCTACTGTTATTTGTTCTTATTATTGCTAAGAGTAGTACTGATATAAGAGATGTAGCAGTTGAAAATAATAATACTAATAAAACAATTAATTTAACAACTATGGCAATGAAAGTTGAAGAAAATGAAGAGATACAAAAATATACTGCGATTAATACATATACTGGTGATTTAACTGGTTATGCTTATAATTGTCCATTATGTGGTGGAAAGCTTGGATGTTTACCTAGTTATAATATAATGGATGGTACTACGAAGTATACTGATGTTAAATATGGTGAAGTAAATATTGTTGCATCAAGTAGTAATCTTCCATGTGGTTCTATTGTTAGTTTTTATAGTGATAGAGTTGGTGAAGGAAGAATTGTTGCAATAGTACTTGATCGTGGTGTACGTGGTAATTCCCTTGATTTACTTACCCCGAGTGAAGAATATGCATCAAAATATATTGGAAGAAGTAAAATAACATATGATGTTTTAAGGAGCGGGTGGGAGTAATACTACCCGATAATTTATTTATGAAAGCAAAGAAGAGTTTAGGACAAAATTTTTTAATTGATAATAATGTAATTAAAAAAATAGTAAGTGAAGTAGATGCATTACCTGGAGATTTAGTTATTGAAATTGGACCAGGTAAAGGAGCTTTAACTAAGAGGTTATTATCTTTGGGTTGTAAGGTAATTGCATATGAAATAGATACTGATTTACGTTTTGTGTTAGATAATTTAAATGGTGATGTTAAGGTTATATATAAAGATTTTTTAACTAGTGATATAAGTGAAGATATAAAGAATGTAGAATATAATAACTTATATTTAGTTGGTAATTTACCATATTATATAACAACACCAATTATAGAACATGTAATTGAATCTAAAATAAATTTTAAGAAATTTACTATAATGGTTCAAAAAGAAGTAGCGGATAGATTCTTAGCTAGTACAGGTACTAGAGACTATGGTTATATAACACTAGTACTTAAATATTATTTTAATATAAAGAAAGTATGTGATGTATCAAAGTATTCATTTAATCCAGTACCTAAAGTAGAAAGTAGTGTTGTCAGCTTTCTTACGAAAGAGAGGGTTGAAGAAATAGATACTTTAGAATACTTTAAGTTTTTAAAAAATATGTTTAGGTTTAAAAGAAAGAATATTAGAAATAATATAAATGGTATATATGATATAGAAAAGATTAATAATACATTAAATAAATATGGGTTAAGTGTAAGTAATAGAAGTGAAGAATTAAGTGAAGAGATATTACTTGATATATTTAAGAATTCTTTGAAGTGATGTGAACCCCAAATAGTAGACATTAATAAAAAAGAGGGTTATTAAAAAGAGA